>ERZ773260.365-NODE-365-length-67393-cov-10.809602_pt1 | contig 67393 bp, 61 predicted proteins | sample MGYA00511387_ERZ773260 | MGnify/ENA primary metagenome ERZ773260 (study PRJEB29015, sample SAMEA2737745) | human gut metagenome | biome: human gut; feature: human-associated habitat; material: faeces | place: China | collected 2012 ...
TGGGGGCTTGGGGGAAGGAACCCCCTTTTCGCGCCAGAGAAAGGGGGTTCCTTCCCCCAACAAACAATAAAACTTCCAACGCCTCAGCGCCGGGCCAGGAGCTTCAGGCGGCGCATGGTCAAATGGCAGATGGCCACGGCCAGGGCATCCGTGGTGTCCAGGGCCCAGCCCTCGCCACGCACGTTGAGCAGACGCCGCACCATGAAGGCCACCTGTTCCTTTTCCGCGCGGCCGGTGCCCACCACGGATTTTTTGACCAGCGTGGGCTCGTAATCGCTCACCGGTACCCTGTGCGCGGCGCAGGCGGCCACGGCCACACCGCGGGCCTGGCCCAGCTTGAGGGCGCTGGCCGCGTTCTTGGCCGTGAAGACCTGCTCGATGGCGGCCTCCTGCGGCCGGTAACGACCCACCACGTCCGCCAGCTGCCGGTAGATGACGGCCAGCCGCTGGGAGAATTCCTTTTCACCGCTGGAGGTGGTGCGGATGATGCCGCAATCCACCAAACGCAGCACGCCGGACTGTTCCGCGATGATGCCCCAGCCCGTACGCTGGGAGCCGGGGTCGACCCCCAGGACCACAAGAGGAGTGTCTGCCATAGTTCCCCATAGAGAAAAAAAGCCCGGCACTCAGGGAATGCCGGGCAAAAAACGGACATCTGCCGCCCGGAGGGGCGGGAGCGTACCGGACTAGTCCATATCCATGTCTTCGGGGAAGTCGGCGTTGGCGTAGACGTTCTGCACGTCGTCGTTGTCGTCCAGGGCTTCCATGAGACGGATGACCTTCTGGGCGGCTTCGGCGTCCACGGCCACCAGGTTCTGGGGCACCATGGCCAGTTCGGCGGACTGCATGGTCACACCAGCGGATTCCAGAGCGTCGCGCACGGCCGCGAAGTCGGCCATGGCGGTCTGGAGGGTCCAGACATCATCATCGTCGATGACGTCGTCGGCGCCGGCTTCCATGGCCACTTCCATCATCTGGTCTTCGGTGTAGGCGGCCTTGTCCACGGTGATGACGCCCTTGCGGTCGAACATCCAGCTCACGCTGCCGTCGGTGCCCAGGCTGCCGCCGTGCTTGGTGAACAGGTGACGCACTTCGGCCACGGTGCGGTTCTTGTTGTCGGTGGCCACTTCCACCATGATGGCGATACCGGCGGGACCGTAACCTTCGTAGAAGCATTCGGTCAGATCGCCGCCCGCATCTTCACCGGTACCCTTGCGGATGGCGGCTTCGATCTTGTCCTTGGGCAGGTTCACGGCCTTGGCAGCGGCAATGGCGGCACGCAGACGAGGGTTGCCCGCCGGATCGCCACCGTTCTTGGCAGCGATGATGATTTCCTTGGCGGCCTTGGTGAAAACCTTGCCGCGCTTGGCGTCCTGACGGCCCTTGCGGTGCTGGATATTGGCCCATTTGCTGTGCCCAGACATAAAACCTCCCAAAACTCGGAGAATGTAAAAGGTGAAAAAAGACAGACGGCCTTGCGGCGCGTCCGTTCCCTGCCCAGGATACCGGGACATCCCGGCGGCGGGAGCACGCTTCCGGCCCCTCCGGGCGCGCACGCGGGTGCAGCGGCCCGGACAGCGGAGGATGGGACGCCCCTAAAGGGTGCCGGGCTCCTGTCCGGTGTCGGCGGCTCCGTCCGTGCCCGCATCCTGTGCGGCAGGACGCGCCTCGGCCTTGAACCCCATGCCCACGAAGAAGGTCTCCTTGCTCTCGGCTCGGGAGCTCTTGGGCTTGAAGGATTTGACGGCCTTGAAGGCGCGACGCATGGGCTGGAGCATCTCCTGGATGTCCGGCCCCATGAAAATCTTGACGATGAAGCTGCCGCCGGGTTTGAGGTGCAGGCGCGCCACTTCCAGGGCCTCGCAGGCCAGCTCGAGCGAACGGGCCTGGTCCGTGAACTTGGTCCCGGTGGTACGGGGCGCCATGTCGCTCATGACCACGTCGAACGGCCCCATCTCGCGCAGGCGGGCTTCAAAGGCATCGGAACGGTTGAACACGTCCTCCTGCATGAAGGTGACCTGCGGCGGAAAGGCGGTCTCCGTGGTCTGGATGTCGCAGCCCAGCACGAGCCCGCGCTGGCCCACCTTTTCGGCAGCACCCAGCGACCACGAGCCCGGAGCCGCGCCCAGATCCAGAACGCGCATCCCCTGGCGGAAGAGCTTGAACTTCGCGTCCAGTTCCTTGAGCTTGTACACGGAACGGGCCGGATAATTCTCGCGCTTGGCCTTGAGAAAATAATGATCTCGATATTCCTTCATAGTGACACCAGCGGGCTTCTATAGCGTTTTTTTTCGCGGTAGCCAAGCCCCACAGGGGCGGCCCGGCCGATTTTTTTCAGGGATGGCGGAAGGAGAGGACCCGGGGATGCCACGGGCTTTGTCCGGCGTGGCGTGAGGGTTGCCGGCCGGAAGACACGGCCCGGGGATGCCCCTGTGTGTCCTGGCGGGCAGGGCGTTGCTGTGCCGGCCTGCTTCGGAGCGGCCTTGCTTTCCCGCAGGCGTTCCGGGAAAGCTGGAGCTCGCCTGCCTGCATACCAAGGGGAAAACGCTCTGGAAACAACCGGAGCGAGCGGCGGACATGACGACCTCTCCACCCTGGCGGTCACTGGTGCAGGTATGTCCTCCTGCTTGCCGGAGCTGGATTCGTAGCTGACCGGCCCCTGCATGCCACGGATATCAGGCCACTCTCTCCTGACCTACGGCGGCCTGTGCACAAAAAAGACTTGACCGCGGCAGATGAATGGCATACATACCTCGCTACGCCGCGTTGTGGCGTCCATGTGGGGAAGTAGCTCAGCTGGGAGAGCATCGCCTTCGCAAGGCGGGGGTCGGGAGTTCAAGTCTCCTCTTCTCCACCACAAGGAAGACTAGGGGTTACGGTGATGAGCTGTGACCCCTTTTTCTTTGCCCCGACATATGCTATCCGGTACAGAATACCATCTAAAATAGTTCACAATCCATCCTGTCCGGCCAGATTTATCGCAAAGAATATTTTCCTCTTTATAAGGAAGTAGCATGGCAGATATTGTTTCCATCAGATATGAAGGCGAGCTGCTGGCTCTCATTATTCCCGCTGATTACCGTGCTGATGGCATACAGTTCTTCACTCCTGGAACCTTTTCCCAGCAGCTTGGCTACATGAACCATCCACAGGGGCACGAGATACTTCCTCATGATCACAATCCTGTTCCCCGTACAGTGGAGTGGACCCAAGAAGTTCTTTTTGTCCGGTCAGGAAAAGTACGCATGGATATCTATGCCCCCGGTAGCCGGGCCTATCTTGAAAGCCGTATCCTCCGGCCGGGGGATGTGGTTCTGCTTGCCCACGGCGGTCACGGTTTTTCCATGCTTGAGCCATCGGAAATGATCGAAGTCAAACAGGGACCTTATGCCAGTGAGCAGGACAAGGAGCGCTTTGCTTCCATCCCTGCTGACCAGCTCCGCGTCCAAGAATAATCTTTTAACACGTACGCAGTATGAAAAAAGCACTCATCACCGGTATCACTGGTCAGGACGGCGCCTATCTGGCGGAATTTCTTCTGAACAAGGGTTATGAAGTCCACGGCATCAAGCGCCGCTCTTCCCTGTTCAATACGGATCGTATCGACCACCTTTATCAGGGACCGCACCAGAAAGGCCGTAAATTCGTACTGCACTACGGGGATCTTTCTGACGCCGGCAATCTGATCCGCATCATGCAGGAAGTGCAGCCGGACGAAGTCTACAACCTGGCAGCCCAGAGCCATGTGCAGGTCTCCTTCGAATCGCCCGAATATACCGCCAATGTGGATGCGCTGGGGACCCTGCGTCTTCTGGAAGCCATCCGCATGCTGGGCCTGGAAAAAAAGACCCGCTTCTATCAGGCCTCCACTTCGGAGCTGTTCGGCAAGGTGCAGGAGATCCCGCAGACGGAGAAAACGCCCTTCTATCCCCGTTCGCCCTATGCCTGCGCCAAGCTCTATTCCTACTGGATCACGGTCAATTACCGCGAAGCCTACGGCATGTATGCCTGCAACGGCATCCTCTTCAACCACGAGTCCCCGGTACGCGGCGAGACCTTCGTGACCCGCAAGATCACGCGGGCTCTGGCGCGCATCCTGCTGGGCCTGTCCTCCTGCCTCTACCTGGGCAACATGAACGCCAAGCGTGACTGGGGCCATGCCCGCGACTATGTGGAGATGCAGTGGCTCATGCTGCAGCAGGAACAGCCCGATGATTTCGTCATCGCCACGGGCCGCCAGTTCTCGGTGCGGGATTTCGTCAATGCCGCGGCTGCCGAGCTGGGCCTGAGCCTGGAATGGAAGGGCGAAGGCGTGGGTGAGACCGCCACCGTGAAAGCTATCGATGCGGACAAGGCCACACAGGCAGCCCGGGGCAAGGCACTGACGATCCGTGTCAAGGAAGGGGACACCATCGTACGTGTGGATCCGCGCTATTTCCGTCCCACCGAAGTGGAGACCCTGCTGGGTAATCCGGCCAAGGCACAAGCCAAGCTGGGCTGGGCACCGCGTACCACCTTTGAGGAGATGGTGCAGGAAATGGCCCGGTACGATCTGGAGTTGGCCCTGCGTGACGCTGTGGTGGAGGATGCCGGTTTTACCAGCTTCAAGCATGAGGAATAGCCATGAAAATAGAAAGAATGTTTAGTTTCCTGTATCATATCTTTCCAGATCGTTTCTTAGTTAACTTTTTAGAAAAAATAACAAATATTGCCCTCAGATTACAAGGCATCGGCTCAGGAGCTGGTGTTTCTGCAAGTGGAGAAGCCCGTGCCCTACAAAAAATTTCTCATATCCTTAATGATGAAGTTACCATATTTGATATCGGCTCAAACAAAGGACAATATGCAGAATCTGTCATAAATGCCTTTCAGGGAAAAAACTACATCTTCATTGCTTTGAACCTTCAGCCTATACCTTTTCTGTTTTATCTCAGACCCTCTCAAAGTATACAGATAAGAGTATTGATATCACTCTAAATAATTTTGCCTTAGGAAAAGAGTGCGGCACAGCACCTCTCTATATGAACATACCTGGGAGTGGTCTTGCGTCTTTAACACAACGACGCCTTCAGCACTTCGATATTTCTATGGACAACTTTGAAGAGGTACAAATCAATACTGTTGATAAATATGTATCAGAAAATGAAATAAAAAATATAGACATATTAAAACTTGATGTTGAAGGCCATGAACTCGATGTATTTATAGGGGCATACGAGACACTCAAGGAGAGCAAGTGCCGCTTCATACAATTTGAATTTGGCGGTTGTAATATCGACACAAAAACATATTTTCAAGATTTTTGGTATCTATTTAATGACATAGGCTATAAAATATACAGAATAACACCGTCTGGTTATTTACACAAAATACAATCCTATAAAGAAGTTTATGAGCAGTTTGTAACGACAAATTTTATAGTTTCAAAAGAAGAAATATAATGCAGAAAGACGGTAAATTTTTTGTGGCCGGGCACCGTGGGCTGGTAGGCAGTGCCATCTGTCGCGCCCTGCGCCGTGCGGGGTATGAGAACCTGTGCGTTCGCAGCCATGCGGAACTTGATCTTACTGAGCAGCAGGCCGTACGCGACTTTTTTGCGGCTGAAAAACCGGACTACGTCATTCTGGCTGCTGCCAAGGTGGGCGGTATCCACGCCAATGCCACCTATCCTGCCCAGTTCATCTATGAGAACCTCCAGATCCAGAATAACGTCATCCATAGTGCCTGGCAGAGCGGCGTAAAAAAATTCCTCTTTTTGGGGTCGTCCTGCATCTATCCCAAGCTTTGCCCGCAGCCCATCAAAGAGGAGTACTTGCTCACCGGAGCCCTGGAGCCTACCAATGATGCCTATGCCCTGGCCAAGATCTCGGGCATCAAAATGTGCCAGGCCTACCGCAAGCAATACGGCTTTGACGCCATCAGCGCCATGCCCACGAACCTCTACGGCACAGGTGACAATTACCACCCGGAAAACAGCCATGTGATCCCGGCCATGATCCGCCGTTTCCATGAGGCCAAGACTCAAGGGCTTGCCCAGGTGAGCATCTGGGGCACGGGCACCCCCCTGCGGGAATTCCTGCATGCTGATGACATGGCCGATGCCTGTGTCTTCCTTCTGGAAAACTATTCTGATTTTGAGCATGTGAACGTGGGCAGCCAGCAGGAGATGACCATCATGGACATCGCCCGCCTGGTGGCACATGTGGTGGGTTATGAAGGCCAGATCCTCACCGATCCTTCCAAACCTGATGGCACGCCGCGTAAGCTCATGGATTCCAGCCGTCTGTTCGCCATGGGCTGGCAGCCACGTATCGGATTAGAGGAAGGGCTGAGAGCGGCATACGCGGATTTCTGTACTCACTATCTGTAAAAAGAGAGCACTATGCTGAAAGCCCAGCTCATAGAGGCCTTTCAACGTATCTATCACGCCCTGCCTCCAGCGCTGCAACGAAGCTTCTGGATCGTCATGGCCCTGACCGTCGTCGTGGCGCTGGCGGAGTTCGCCCTGGCTGGGGCGGTCTCGCTGCTGGGCGTTGTTTTGGCCTCTCCTCAAAGCATCGTGCAGCATCCCTTCATGCAGCAGCTGGTGGGCTGGCTGCCCGTACTGCGCCCGGCACTGGATGACCCCCGCTTGTTGCTGGCCCTGCTTCTCTGCCTGCTGTGTGGTACTACCCTGCTCAAGACTGTGATGCTGGCCCTGCTCACCTGGCGCCAGAGCCGCTACAGCCAGATGGTCAGTATGCATCTGGGGGTGCGCCTGTTTCAAGGGTATATGCGTGCGCCCTATATTTGGCACACCGGTCAAAAAATCAGTGATTTGATCACAACTCTGAACTGGCGTGCCAATACCGGCGTTTTTCTGTTCCAGAGCCTTCAGGCCCTATCCCAGCTGCTGGTAGTGACCACCTTGCTGATAGCAATTTGCTGCATGGCCCCCTTGGCCGGCATCCTGGTGGTCAGCATCACCGGTATGGCCGCCTGGGGAGTCTTTCGCTGCAGCCGCCGCTGGGTGCGCAAATACAGCCAACAATGCGCCGATGCCCAGCAGGCTTCCATGAAACTTATCCATACGGGCCTTAACGGCATCCGGGACATCCTTATTTGCGGGCAACAGGAAAAGTTTATCGATCAGTACATCCGTGCCGAAACGCGCTTTATGCAGGGACAGAGCGTACTGCCTGTCTTCCCTCCTCTGCCGTCGTGGATACTGGAATTCACAGGCATCTGCCTCTTGCTGGGCACGGTGCTGCTGCTGCGCTGGCAGGAGGCCACCTTGGCCTATACGAGCGCTACGCTGGCCCTGCTGGCTGCCGTGGCTTGGCGCTTGTTGCCTGTCATGAACCGAGTGGTGCAGGGCCTTCTCCAGATGCAACAAATGCTACCTATGGTAGAGCCTATTCTTCAGAAGGTGCAAGAGGTTGAGGCACTGCCCTTGCCTGCTGCTGAGGAGCGCCCCTGCCCTCTGCGGGAAGAGATACGCTTCGAGCATGTCAGCTTTCGCTATCCCAATACCGGCACAGGGCATAAGGATGCCCTGCGGGACATCAACCTGTCCATCCCCAAGGGCAGCATGATTGGCCTTATCGGACCATCGGGCGCAGGTAAAAGTACCATTGTTAGTCTGTTGACCGGTCTGTATACACCCAGCAGCGGCAAGATACTGATAGATGGCCAAAACTTGGACGACAGCCTGCGCGCGGGCTGGATGCGGGGTATCGGCTATGTGCCACAAAGTCCCTTCTTGCTCAATGGCAGCCTGGCCGAGAATATCGCCTTCAGCCAGTGGGGCCAGGAGATCGACCGCCAGCGCGTGGAAGAATGCTGTCGCATGGCGGCCATGGAGTTTGTGGATGATCTGGAAGAAGGTATTGATACCATCATTGGTGAACGAGGTGTACGGCTCTCTGGTGGGCAGTTGCAGCGTGTATCCATTGCCAGGGCACTTTATGGGTATCCGCAACTTATTATTTTTGACGAAGCGACTTCAGCGCTTGACGGTGCCACAGAACAGGCCATACAGCAGACCATTGAAAGTCTGCGCGAGTACGCGACGGTGGTCATTATCGCGCATCGGCTGACGACGGTAAAAAAGTGTGACTGGTTGTATTTGGTGGAGAAGGGCTATGCTTGTATGAAAAAAACTAGCCTCTACTTTAAATAAACAACGAATAACGCTTTCCTAGTGGAGAATAGCATGGAAATTAAAACATCTATTACAAAATCTATGAATGATGTTATTAGAAAATCATTTCAAAATAATCAGAAAAAAATTATTTTTGAGTTTGGCTCTCGCTATGGCGAAGACACAATCGCCTTAGCCAAAGAATTTCCCGATGCAGAAATATACACTTTTGAGTGCAATCCAAACACAATAGAAGACTGTAGAAAAAATTGTAGCCGATATAAAAATATTCATCTCACAGAAAAAGCCATATCGAATGAGTGCAAGACAGTTAAATTCTACCCTATAAATAAAGAGGAGACAATAACTCATTGGCACGATGGGAATCAGGGAGCATCATCTTTGTTAAAGTCAACAGGAAAGTATGAACTTGAGACTTATCGGCAAGACGAGATAGAAGTTGAAGCAATCACCTTGGAATATTTTATGGAGACACATAATATAGATCATATAGATTTTTTATGGATGGATATACAGGGTGGAGAACTAATGGCTCTTGAGGGACTCGGTCATTTTTTACAGAAAGTTAATGTTATTTATACAGAAGTTGAATTTGTTGATGTTTATGAGAATCAGCCTTTATATAATAATATTCGAAGTTTTTTAGTGAAAAATGGTTTTTCCTTTGCTAAATTTAAAACTGTTGGGGAATATGATGCTAATGCTTTCTTTGTAAATAGCTCAAATAAAGAATTATTGGAATATATTCGTAATAAAGATTTTGCTGAAATTTCAAAATCCTTACTTCTCTTGACAAAAATAATTACTAAATCAATTATTGGTGAAAAATATTATAACAAGCTCAAGACTATTAAAAACAAACTCACTCACAAATAATACATAGGAAATAGTACAATGATAAAAAGTATCATAAAAAATACTTTTATCTACAAATATTACAAAAAATATAATGCCATTCAAAATGGTCATGCTATCAATCAGTATAAAATTAGAAAAGCCCTAAATAAGCTCAATGAAAGCGGACTGAATCAAAGCCCCCGGAACCCAGCCCTTATCGTATCATTAACTTCCTTTCCAGAAAGGATTCATGAAGTCCCTTTTACTATATATTCTCTATTGACGCAGACTTGTAAGCCTGACTTTCTTATTTTATGGCTAAGTCATGAGCAATTTCCTAACAAAGAAAGATCCTTACCCCAAGAATTATTGAGACTTAGGGAATATGGGCTTGAAATAAAATGGACTTACAATATTTACTCTTATAAAAAAATAATACCAACTCTTAAAAAATTCCCTGATGATATTATTATCACCGCTGATGATGACATTTTTTATCCCAAAGACTGGCTCGAAAAGCTCTATACTAACTATACATCCTCAAAATATAAGCAGGTAGCAATCTGTCATCGTATGAGTAAAGTAGCCTGTGATGCAACTGGACGTCCCAAACCATATTTGGACTGGTCTCCTTCACAGCATTCTTCGATCCCATGCAAACATAATTTTGGAACAAGCGGGGGAGGAATTTTATACCCTCCACACTGTTTCCATAAAGATGTTACAGATGAACATATTTTTCTTAAATTATCACCAACCGCAGATGATTTATGGTTATGGACAATGCTTATAATAAATAATTGGGCGTATGTCTCTTTTGAGAAATCCTATTCTGAAATTATTTCAACAAACATACTCAGAGATTATAACTTAGAGAAAGGTACGCGCCTTTACACCGAAAACTGCATCAACGGGAAAAATGATATACAACTAGCAAATCTTATGGAATATTACCCACAACTTACAACTATACTAAAAATATAGTAAAATGCTGTTATCTATCGCTATCTTCGCCTTTAATCGTCCAGACCTGCTCCAGCGCACTCTGACCGCACTGGCAGCCAATGACCTAGCGGACAAAGCTTCCGTGACCTTCTTTTGTGACGGCCCCCGCCATGAGAAGGACGAGCCGGGTACGCGGGCTGTCCGCGAGCTGGCCAAAAAAGCCCAAGGCTTTGCGGCTGTGGAAGTGGTAGAGCGGTCCAAAAATATGGGCTGTGCGGCCTCTGTTATTGATGGTTTGACAGAAATGTTTCGCCTGCATGAGCACTTGATCGTTATTGAAGATGATATCGTGACTTCACCATATACGCTACGATTCCTTTCTGAAGGTTTAGCTCGCTATGCGGACAACGAAAGAGTCTTCAATATCGCTGCCTGGACGCCACCGAACATTGCCCCGAATTTACCTGCGAATTATCCCTACGATGTTTACGCTATCCCGCGCTTCAATTGTTGGGGCTGGGCATCATGGCGCGACCGCTTCCAAGATATCGACTGGGCTGTACAAGATTATCAAGAGTTCAAAAATTCTCCACAATTGCGCCGATTATTCAATGCCGGAGGCGAAGATTTGGCCCTTCTGTTGGACATGCAGATGGCTGGAAAAATCAATAGCTGGGCTATTCGGGCAGATTATGCCCGTTTCAAAAAAAATATGGTTGGTATAAATCCCATGCGTTCGTATACACTTAATATCGGTATGGGAAGCGGTACACATACGACAACGGCCTCAACATACTGGGATAGCGATATAACTTTTGCTCCAGAGAATTCTCGATTCATTGATGACGTCACTATTGATAGGCGTATACAGAAAGTATATTATGCATGTTACAAAAAACAAAATAAATCTTTTCCTATACGTGTTGTTAATAAACTAAGTAGAATCCTATTAGGAAGAAACCTAATATCATAGAAAAATGAAAAATATTCTGTATATCAATGCAAGCCCTTCGGGCGGAGGGGCTGCTGCTGTCATGCAATATCTGAACAAAATGATGCGCCAGCGTGGCTACTCTACCCATATTCTGACGCAATCCTCTGGTTCAGAGTACCACGATAATGCCTTAAAACTTATTTCTCATGGAGGATTTCTTTCCTGGTGCTTATGGCGGGGTCAACAGGATTATTATGTCCAAAAAAGTCATTACTTACCAAACAATCCTGTTTTTCAAAAAGCAAATATCCTGCACCTTCATAATCTGCACGGTGGCTACTTCAATCCATGGTCACTTCCGCTCCTTTCTGCTGTAAAACCAACAGTTTGGACTCTACATGACATGCAGGCACTAACAGGACACTGTGCACACTCACTGAACTGTGAACGCTGGCTACCAGAAACTCAATGCGGAGAGTGTCAAAGCCTTTCCTCCTATCCTCATCTGTGGCGCGACACTACTCACCAGCTCTGGCAAGACAAATGCAATATTTACGCACACAGTTTTTTATACCTAGTGACGCCCTCTGTCTGGCTTCAACGCCTGACAGAAAAAAGCATGCTCAAAGAACACCCTCTTGTTTGCATCCCTAATGGGGTGGATACCGCGGTATTTCATCCCCAGAATAAAAAAGAGGCCCGCCGTCTTCTGGGCCTTCCTCAGGATGCTTTGCTGGTCGGCGGCTGTGCGGATGGAGGTCTGGCCAACCCGTGGAAAGGTGGACAGTATGTGTTGGATACTGTGCTGGAACTCAAAAAGCGCTTCCCAACGCTTCGATTCCTTAACATCGGCGGCAAAATCTCCCCTACCATATTGAAAGAAGAGGACTGGGTACAGCATATTGCCTATGTGCACAAACCTGAGCAACTGGCATGTCTGTACGCGGCTCTTGATTTGCTCCTCTATCCAACACTAGCTGATAATCATCCTCTGGTCTGTATCGAAAGTCTGTGTTGTGCGACTCCAGTCGTTGGTTTTGCCACTGGTGGCGTACCTGAGATTGTTCGTGATGGCCTAGATGGTCTGCTTGTTCCTACTTATGACGGCGCCGCATTGGCTAAAGCTGCCACAATATTACTTCAAGATAGCTCTTTACGAGACACCATGGGCCAAGAAGCCGCTGCCAGTAGTATGCAGCGCTTCAATCTTGATCTGTTTACCCACCGTTATGAAAAAGTCTATGAAGAAGTTCTTCACATACCGCGCAGCCTAGAAAAAAGCCGTCTTCCATTGAATAAAGTTCCTCTGCTTGTCAAAAGTCCTTCTTTCATACATCAAGAAAAAGCCAAGTATCTCCACAGATCCCGGCCCCTCAAATGGGGGCTGTTACTCCAGGCTATCCAGGGCAGTCTGTGTATTGCGTTCGCTACCATGGCCGGATGGCCCCTCCAAGCAGTCCGCACAGCCCGTTTTCTCTTTCATCGTTTAAGGAACCACTAGCATGCCCCCCTTCTTTACCATCATTACCGCTACCTATAACGCCGCCTCCACGCTCCCGCGTCTTTTGGATTCTCTGGCTTCTCAGACCTGCCGGGACTTCAACTGGATAGTACAGGATGGAGCCTCGGCGGACACTACCATGCAAATCGTGGCGCGATACCAGGATGACCTGCCGGAAATCCTAGCTGACAGCACCAAAGACAAAGGCATTTATGACGCATGGAATAAAGCTATTGATCGTTGGCAGAACAAATTAGGAGCATGGGTAATATTCTTGGGAGGAGATGATATCCTGTCCGATAAGGATATCTTAGCAAAAATCAAATTCGAAATAGAGCATCTACCATCCATTCCTGATATTATATGCACGACCGTTCACATGATAAATAATGAAAATAAAATTATATCATCAAAATATCCTCAAAAAAACTATCCTGGAAGTAAATATCTCCAGGCCGGTTTTCTGCCGGCTTGCCACACAGGCATGTTTTTTATGCGAGACTTAATCAAATTATACAGATTTGACCCCTCTTATCGTATTGCAGGAGACTACGACTTCCTGCAACGAACTTGGAATGATAGTAAAGTTGTCTATTTTGACTTGGCTACAGTATTTATGGGAAATGCAGGAGTTTCATCTTCCCCTCAAAATTTAGCACAACTTCGTTGGGAGTATATGCATATCAGAACAAAATACTGCCCTAAATCAAAATATCTCACACTCATCCCATGCATTACTAAATCACTAATATTGCATATAATCGTTAAATTTTTTGGAAATACTATATCAAATATAATTATAAAGCATATTCGGACACTTGCAGCGCTTTTATACAAAAAGTGTTCACTCTAGGACACGCAATTTTCTTGCGATGTTTTTCATTGTTTTTTTATATCTTACAGGAAGCAGCAAGTTTATTTTCCTGCCTAGATTGAGTAAAACAGAGAGAAACAGCAGGTAGCTGATAGAACTTTTTAGCTCCAATCTTTTAGGAAAACTACGAATAATTTTTTTTATCTGATGAAGACATTCTATGGCATCAGAAGAAAAGTTTCTATACAGTTTTCCATCTGCCATCAAATTCAATAAAGAAATATATTGTTGATTCCATATATTGTAATCATCAGAAAGTATATTTCTAATTTCTTCTTGCGCAGACAGAATTGTTTTTACCTTATCAAGTGTATATTCTGTTTTCTTATGCATCACTCTATAAACATATATGGGCCTATTAGAACAAAAAATCGTGCCTGTTTCTTTTAAAACTTTTGCAAGGAATATGGGATCTTCAAATATTCTTATTTTTGGAAAATATATCCCATTTTCAATCAAGAATTCCCGATTATAAATATATGTCGTATACCAAAAAACACTCAAAATATCAGTTGAATTGCATATACATTCACCGCACCGAATCGAAGATCCTGGAATATATGCATTTATTTCATTGTCAAAGTCAATCTTATCACAGCATGCAACTTTAAATCCATTTTTTTCAGCAATATTATATATAAACTCTACTGATTCATTATCGACATACATATCATCTGCATCCATAAACATACAATATTTTCCAGATGCATATTTGATTCCAGTATTTCTAGCTACACCCGGACCAGAATTTTCCTTTAAGGGAATCAGCTTGATGCGGTCATCATCATGAGCTAAACGCTCTACTATTTCGAACGAACCATCTGTTGACTTATCATCAACAACGATAATTTCAATATTTTCTATTGACTGGAAACGTATCGAAAGCAAACAATTCTCTATATATTTTTCAACATTATACATTGGAACAATAATTGAAACCAAAATATCTCTGCTCACTATTTCTACCTCTAAAAAATATGATTAATATTGTCCTTTAGACGTCCATAAAATATGGCATGTGAATAGTGTTCAATATTCTTATTGAAAGAACCTCGAATAACAGAAACTATCTTTCCTCTTTCTAGGGTCATAATCCTTTCAAGATACAGCTTCAGCTCTCCATCTTTCTCAAACATCTTGAGCCCCAGTTCCCGAGCCACATCCTCTAAAGCACCTAATTTGCGCACGATGACCAAGCAGGAAAGAGCCGTCATCTGCAAGGGAACGAGGGGGGCGGCCTCGAAGCTGCGCTCTGGTGACTCCGGTGGGCAACGCGACGGCACCAGACAGACCTGCAATCCAATCTCGTTTACCTTGGCGGGCAGGTCATCCACCCAGCCATGGAAGTGGACATTCTCCGGTGCTTCCCGCTTCAGCCTTTCATAGTAGTCCTCAGACGAGAATGCAGCGTCCCCAAGCACATGGAACTGCAGCTGAGGAAAGTGCTTCGCCAGCGGGATGAGTACATCCTGTCCTTTTTCCGGTGAAACACGCCCCACGATACCGATGTGCTGCAAGGGCCTGCCCGTAAAGCGATCCTGGAAAGGGATGTCACTGAAACGGGCATCCAGTCCATTGGGGACAACCTGCACACGCGGATCGGCAAAGCGGGCGTCTGCGGCCAGCAGTTCCCGACGGATGAAGTCCGAAGGCAAGACCAAGGCCCGCGTACTTTTCAGACGTAAGGCCAACAGAAAAAGCTTCCGCTCCAGCCCGCCATGATTCAGATGGATGTGGTAGGCTGCCTTGCACCCCAGCATCAGCTGAGCCAGCATGGCCACAGGCGACAGACGATTGCCGTTGACATAAATCAGGTCGGCATGGCGCAGCAACGATATATGCCTCAAGAATGTACGGCAGCCGTACCAGGCAAAACGAAAGGTGTCCGCAATGCTTTTTTTCCCCTGAGAAAGGCGGCACTCTGGAACAACGACGACCTGGGCCCCCAAGGCGCGTAGCCTGTCCGCACAGGGTCCCTCCGGGATCAGCACCGTGGCCCGGAAGCCGGTGCGCAACGCTGCGCGCACAAGTTCCAGAAGTACCTGCTGCCCACCGCCAAGGCTTCCATATTGCTCCAGAAAAACGATATGCTTCACGTTGTCTCTTCCCTATAAAAATTTTTCTGGGAACTCGTCATCACGTCCTGCCTACCACAGAGCCACGTTATTGTGAACTCGGCCCTCCTTTCCTCCCCCACTCTCCCGGCCCTTCTCTCCTCTGCATTTCCCCGCCTCCGTCACCGTTTTGTAACAAAACCTGCCTACACAGAATATGCCTCATTCTCAGACTATTCCGCAGGAGACGGGACGTGGAAAGCATCTTTCTACTCATACTGGTATTTCTGGCCATCCTGGCCGCAGTGGACCTTTTCGTGGGCGTCAGCAATGACGCCGTCAACTTCCTCAACTCGGCCATAGGCTCGCGCATCGCCAGCTTCAAGGTCATCATGGTGGTGGCCAGCATCGGTGTGCTGCTGGGCTCCACCTTTTCCAGCGGCATGATGGAGATCGCCCGCAGCGGGGTCTTCAATCCCGAGATGTTCACCTTCAACGAGATCATCATCATTTTCTTCGCCGTGATGATCACCGACGTCCTGCTGCTGGACGCCTTCAACTCCATGGGGCTGCCCACCTCCACCACCGTATCCATCGTCTTCGAGCTGCTGGGCGGTGCCGTGGCCGCGGCCCTCATCAAGATCTCCACCTCGGACATCCTGCTCTCCCAGCTGGGGGACTTCATCAACAGCCAGAAGGCCCTGGCCATCGTGTCCGGCATCCTCATATCCGTGGTGGTGGCCTTCGTGGCCGGTGTGGTGGTGCAGTACATCACCCGCCTGATCTTCACCTTCCACTATGAGCGCATGTACCGCCGCATCGGCGGCATCTTCGGCGGCCTGTCCCTGACGGCCATCTTCTACTTCCTGATCATGAAAGGCGCCAAGGGCGCATCCTTCATGAAGCCGGAATACCTGGCCTGGATCAATGCCCACACCCTGCCCATCCTGCTGGTGCTGTTCGCGGGCCTGAGCGTGGTGCTGCACCTGCTCATGGTGCGTCGCGGCGTCAACATCTTCAAGATCGTCATCCTGGCCGGCACCTTTGCCCTGGCCTTCGCCTTTGCCGGCAACGACCTGGTCAACTTCGTGGGCGTGCCCCTGGCCGCCTGGGAAAGCTGGCAGCAGTTCACCGCCAGCGGCATGGCCGCCGACGCCTTCACCATGGAAGGCCTGCGCAAGGCCGTGCAGACGCCCACCTTCTACCTGCTGCTCTCCGGTCTGATCATGGTGCTGACCCTGTGGTTCTCCAAAAAGGCCCACCGCGTGGTGCAGACCTCCATCAACCTGAGCAGCAGCACCCGCGGCGATCAGGAACAGTTCGGCTCCTCCCTGCCCGGCCGCCTCATCGTGCGCGCGGGCCTGAGCGCCAACAAGACCCTGCACCAGATCCTGCCCAATTCGCTCTTCACCGCCCTTGAGAGCCGCATGCAGCCCGTGGAACAGGTCAAGGGCGCGCCCGTGCTGCCCTTCGACCAGGTGCGTGCCGCCATCAATCTGGTGGTCTCCAGCATCCTCATCGCCTCGGCCACGTCCCTCAAGCTGCCCCTGTCCACCACCTATGTGACCTTCATGGTGGCCATGGGCTCCTCCTTTGCCGACGGCGCCTGGAACCGTGAGAGCGCCGTCTACCGCATCTCCGGCGTGCTGGCCGTCATCAGCGGCTGGTTCCTGACCGCCATGTGCGCCTTCAGCGCCTGCGCCCTGGTCACCTGGGCCCTGTTCGAGGGCGGCAGCGTGGTGGCCGTCCTCTTCATGCTGGTGGCCGTGGTCAGCCTGGTGCGCTCCAACTTCTTCGGCAAGAAGAAGGAAGAGAGCAGCTTCGACATCGTGGCCGACAACACCGACAAGGACAGCATCCGCGCCAATATCGGCGCTTCGGTGGACGAAAGCATCGATACCGCCGTGCGTCTGATGCGCGAAGGCCTCACCGCCTTCCAGGCCGAGGACGAGAAGATCCTGAACCGCTGCAAGAACGAAGCCGTGAACCTTTTCGAAGACATCTCGCGCTCCCGCGGTTCCTACTACCGCATGGCCCTGCGCGGCGGTGGCGACGATCTGGACAACGAGGCGCGGCACATCTACTACCGCATCTTCAACGGCATGAAGGAACTGAGCCATGAGCTGCGCTCGGTGCTGGGCATGTCCGCCAACCACATCGCCAACCGCCACCGCCCCTACAGCGGCGCGCTGGGCGACAATCTGGAGCAGATGCTGGGCATCCTGGAAGACGCCGCCCGCCACTTCCGGGCCTATGCCGCGGGCGAAGGCTCCCGCGCCGAGCTCTCGGCCTATGCCGACCACTGCTCTTCCCGCATCAGCAAGATCCAGATCGAGCTTTTGCAGCGCATCGATACCGAAGGCCTGTCCATGCGCAGCAGTGACCTGTATCTGAACTACCTGCAGTTCGCCCGCGCCTTCATCAACCGTTTCACCATCGTGGCCCTGCTGGAACGCGACCTCAACGACGCCTGCCGCCGCAACGCCGCCCGCAAGGAAGAAGAAACGGCTGCCGCTTCGGCCCAGGCCTAAGACCGGCCACAGACGAAACGAGCATCGACGAAGGGGCTTCTCCCGCATGAGACGAGAGGCCCCTTCCTCCCGAACCTCGCTCCCGTCAGTCCCTTCTTCAGACAGTACGGCATGCATACCCGGTTGCAGACATGACCGTGCGCCCTCCCGAGGACAGTCCCGGAAGCCTGTCCGCCATCGGGAATGACGAAGCCCTCCGCATGGAGGGCTTTTTTGCGGCCTGCGGCCTACCGGACATTCTGGAACGCTCCCCGCGTGGAGAAAGGCCAGCCGCACGGCTCCGGCATCGCCCCTGCCTGATGGAGGACCGGGGCAAACCTTGCTGAAAGTCCGGAACGGCATCCGCCTTCCCTGGCGGAGCATTCCCAAGCCGGAGCATCACGGACCGCTTGTCAGACAAGATGGCCTTCCGCCCCCTCCGGCCAGCGATCGCCACGAAACGGGCAGGCTGCCGGGCAGCTTCCGTGCTTCCTCCCGGCGTCGTCCGCGTCCCGGCACCTCCAACACTCCCTTCACTTCCCATCAGCCCTAAAAGACCATCATCTGCCCGGATAGCGTCCCGCCCTGCGGCGTGCCATGCCGCCAGCCTTATCAAAGCGTATGACCGACGGGATCCGCCTCTTCATCGCAGGAAGGCCCTTCCCATACTTTCCGAGCTATTCCAGCGGCCGGAAGCAAGCGCGAGAAAAAAACTCCGTCCCTCTTCACTCCCCGGCATCCCCTCCCTCCTCTCCGGCCGTATGGCATGCCTTATTTCAAACAGCCGCCAGACAGCGACGGGGACTTTCGCCCCGACCTGAAGAAAGTTTTTTCGGGGATGGGGAGAGCACGAGAGGGGAAGGGGCAGTTTTTACAAAAAAAGCCCCTTCCCCTCTCGTCATTCCCCCGCTCCACAGCCCCTCCACAACAAAAAAAGCGGGGCAGTCACCTGCACCCGCTTTTACCGGAAAAACAAAGGAACGTGGATGTGTTACTTCTTTTCGCCGCTGTGCTTGAGGCTCTGGCCGTGCTGCATGAAGTAGACCTGTTCGGCCAGATTGACGGAACGCCGCCAGATGCGGGTCAGGGCTCGCACCACCAGCAGGGTATGCATGACCAGCTGGGGATCGGGACGCTTGCCTTCTTCCTGACGCAGCAGCTCCAGCAGGCGCTGCACGATGCGCATCTCGTTCTGCAGGGCCTCGTCCTCGCAGTTGCGCAGGGCCAGGGCTTCCTGGCCGTTGCCTTCGCGGAAGCAGTCCATGGCGCGCATGAAGGCCTCGCGGGCGCGCTGCATCATGCCGCAGACCTCGTCCGCCAGGATACGCCGCCCGGGCACGTCTTCCATGAGCACGGTCTGCTCGGCCACGGTCACGGCCTCGTCACCGATGCGCTCCAGATCCACCACCATGCGCAGGGCGGCCACCACGAAGCGCAGATCACCGGCCACGGGCTTGATGCGGGCCATGAGGCGCAGGCACAGCTCGTCGATCTCGTTTTCCAGGGCGTCGATGGCCGTATCACCGTCACAGACGGCGATGGCGCGCACGGCCTCGCCTTTTTCATAGGAACGCGCAGCCTCTTCCAAAGCGATGTCCACTTGCGCATACATGACCAGCAGGCGCGTGCGCAGCGTGGCCAGCATGTGCTGGGGCGTGTAATCCTGAAGAACCATTAACCGAACCTGCCTGTGATGTAGTCTTCCGTCTCTTTCTGGGACGGACGGGTGAAGATGACGTCCGTGCTGTCGCTTTCCACCAGACGGCCCATGTAGAAGAAGGCCGTCCGGTCGGAGATGCGGGCCGCCTGCTGCATGCTGTGGGTCACGATGATGATGGTCAGGCCTTCCTTGAGCTCCACGATGCTCTCTTCCACCTTGCGGGTGGCGATGGGGTCCAGGGCGCTGGCGGGCTCGTCCATGAGCAGCACCTGCGGTTCCACGGCCAGGGCACGGGCGATGCACAGGCGTTGCTGCTGGCCGCCGGAAAGGCCCAGGGCCGAGGAAGAAAGGCGGTCTTCCACTTCGTTCCAGAGGGCGGCGCGGCGCAGGGCCAGCTCCACCTTCTCGGTGATGAGGTTCTCGTCCTTGACGCCGTTGACGCGCAGGCCGTAGGCCACGTTCTCGAAGATGCTCTTGGGGAAGGGGTTGGGCTTCTGGAAGACCATGCCCACCTTCTGCCGCAGGCGCACCACGTTGGTGCGGGGCTGGTTGACGTCCTCGCCGTCCAGCATGATGCGGCCTTCCACCCGGCAGCCGGGGATCAGGTCGTTCATGCGGTTGAGACAACGCAGGAAGGTGGACTTGCCGCAGCCGGAAGGGCCGATGAGGGCCGTGACGCCGCCGGCCTCGAAATCCAGGCTGACATCCTGCAGGGCGTGGGAAGCGCCGTAATAGACGTTGATCTTCTGCGCCGAAAGTGCTGTTGCCATAACTACTCCTGCACGGGCGTCCGGGGGGCGTCCGCGCGCCTCAAGGTAAAGATGATGGCCGTGCTGCCGTCTTCCGCCGGGCTTTCCGCCCAGATGCGGCCGCCGTGCCGTTCGATCACATGTTTGCAAATGGCCAGGCCCAGACCCGTGGAGTTCTGCCCGCGATGGCGCTCCACCTGATAGAAGCGCTCGAAGATGCGCGGCAGATCGTCCGCCGGGATGAGCACGCCGTCGTCCACCACACGGATGACCACGTCGTCACCTTCCACCCGGCCCGTGACGCGGATGGCCGTCTCTTCTTCGGCATAGCGGCAGGCGTTCTCCAGCAGGTTGCGGAACACCAGCGTCAGCAGACGGTCGTCGGCCAGTACGGGGGGCAGTTTTTCCAGATGGCCTTCCAGACGCAGCTTGCGTTCCTGCAGGCGGGTCTGGCACAGGCTGCCCGCCTCATCGAGGGTGGCGGCGCATTCCGTGGGGCAGAGCTCCAGGGCGCCTCCCTGCCCTTCCAGACGGGCCAGCACCAGCAGATCCTCCAGCATGCGGGCCAGAGAACAGCTGTGCCGGTAGATGATGGCCGCAAAGTGCTGCGTCTGTTCCGAGGAATCCATGCTGAGCAGGGTCTCGGCATAGCCCTGGATGGCGGTCAGCGGCGTGCGCAGCTCATGGGAGACATTGGCCACGAAATCGCTGCGGATGCGTTCCAGCTGCATCAGGTCGCTGATGTCGCGGAAGACCAGCACCGCCCCCAGACGGGCATCGGCCAGTACGGGCAGGGAGATGAGCACCGAGAAGACCCGGCCGCCCAGATGCAGCTGCACCTGGCGCAGGGAACGGGGCACATCCAGATCCTCGTCCCCGTTGCCGGAGGACGAGCGGGCCACCTGGGCGGAACGCAGCATGGCATCCACGGCATCCTGCAGCTCGGGGGAGGGGATCACCTCGATGACCGGGCTGCCCGCCATGTCGGTCACCTGGGGGAAGAGGCGGGCAAAGGCACCGTTGCAGCGGCGGATGCGGCCCTGCGGCCCCAGCACCAGCACGCCGTCGCTCATGGTGTTAAGCACGCTCTCCAGCTGGGCGGTCTTGTCCGAGGCGATGCGCACCTGCTCGCCGATGCTGTCGGCCATGCGGTTCACGGCCTCGGCCAGGGGGGCGAACTCCGTGCCCGGCAGACGGCGCAGGCGGCGTTGCAGGCGGCCGCGGGAAATGGCCGAGACCACGTCCACCATCTGGCCCAGGGACCGCCGCATGGCGCCGGAGATGAAGGCGGCCAGCACCACGGCCAGCACCACGGCCAGCAGGATCATGGGCGCGAAGACGTGCAGGCGCTTCTGGATGAGCAGGTTCACGCTGTCCAGCGGCAGGGCCAGACGCAGGATGCGCCCGTCAGGCAGGTTGCGGGCCGCGTAGGCAAAATTCTTGTGCAGGGTGCCGCTGGCGCGCAGGGAGTAGCCCTGCCCTTCGCTGCGGGCCTGCACCACTTCGGGCCGGTCGCCGTGGTTGTCCATGCCTTCGGGCGAAACGCCGCCGGTCTCCGCCAGCACGTTGCCGTCGGCATCCAGCAGTGAAAGCCGCAGGTCGGGCAGGTCGAGCACCCGGGCCAGGACCTCCAAATCGTTTTCGCCGCGCAGCATCAGTTCGCCCGCCACGCGCGCCTCGCGCAGCAGACCGGTACGAGCTTCATCGAGCTGGCGCTCTTCCAGCCATTCGCGCGTCAGCCACAGAGAAAGCCCCGCGGCCACCGCGGCCACCAGCAGGATGGCCCAGAAGATCCGGGCCCTAAAAGAACGGAACATCCCCGTCATCTCAGCCTCTCAAACGGTAACCGACGCCGCGCACGGTCTCGAGCGCGGCGGCTTCTTCACCCAGTTTGGCCCGCAGACGCCGGACATGCGTGTCCACCGTACGGGCATAGCCTTCGAACGAATATCCCCAGACCGCGTTGAGCAGCTGTTCGCGGGTGCGCACGGCGCCCGCATGCCGCATAAGGTCTTCCAGCAGACGGAACTCCGTGGCCGTCAGGGCCACTTCCTGCCCGTCCAGGGTCACGCGGTGGGCCTCCACATCCAACAGCAGGGCCCCGCGGCACAGGGCCGTGCCCGTGCCGGGGCGGCTGCCGCGGCGCAGGATGGCCCGGATGCGCAACACCAGTTCCCGGACGCTGAAAGGTTTGACCACATAGTCATCGGCCCCCAGGGTTAGCCCCACGATGCGGTCCACTTCCTCGCCGCGGGCCGTGAGCATGAGCACGGGGATGGCCGCCGTGACCGGCTGGGCCTTGAGCCTGCGGCAGACATCGCAGCCGTCCATGCCGGGCAGCATGAGATCCAGCACCACCAGATCTGGCAGCTCGGAGGTCGCCATGTGCAGGCCCCCCAGCCCGTCGGCCGCTTCCAGTACCGCAAAGCCTTCGCGCTCAAGATTGAAGCGCAGCAGCTGGCGGATATCGTTTTCGTCTTCAATAACAAGTATGCGTTGCATGGAACTTTCCTTTGCCTTGGAGAAGTAGTGCCTTTCCCATGCGCCAGCAATGCGCCCGAAAGGTTACAATTGTGTGACAGGGCGGCAAAAAGCCCGGATTCCAAAGTGTCTCCGCATCTTCGCCGAGGCGTCACATTTCTGTAACAAAGCCTGAGGAAAAGGGAGGTGCTTCGGGATCGAGCCGAAGCAAAGACTTTTTTCCTTTTGAAGGAGCATTATCATGAATCTTGCCAAAACTCTGGTCCTTACTTGTGCCGCCCTGGGTCTGAGCGTGGCCGCCCACGCCCAGGATATCGTCGTCAACGGCTCCACCACCGTGCTGCCCGTCATGCAGAAGGCCGCCGAATCCTTCATGGCCGCCAACCCCGACATCAAGCTGGTGATCTCCGGCGGCGGTTCCGGCAACGGCATCAAGGCCCTGGGCGAAAAGCAGTGCGACGTGGCCATGAGCTCCCGCGACATCAAGGACAAGGAACGCGCCGCCGCTGAAAAGAAGGGCGTGAAGCCCGTGCGCATCGCCGTGGCCGTGGACGCCATCGTGCCCGTGGTCAACCCCGAGAACCCCGTGAAGGACCTGACCCTGGAACAGCTGTCCTCCATCTACGCCGGCAAGGTGCGCAACTGGAAGGAACTGGGCGGCCAGGATGCCCCCATCGTGGTCATCTCCCGCGATACCTCTTCCGGTACCTTTGAATCCTGGCAGGAACTGGTCATGAAGAAGGAACGCGTCACCCCCGCCGCCCTGATGCAGGCCTCCAACGGCACCGTGGTGCAGGCCGTGGCCAAGAACAAGAATGCCATCGGCTACATCGGCCTGGGCTATCTTGACAAGAGCGTCAAGGACCTGACCGTGAGCAAGGTGGCCGCCAGCGCCAAGACCGCTCTGGACGGCGAATGGCCCATCGCCCGCGAACTCTACATCTTCACCAACGGCGATCCCAAGGGCGGCGTGAAGAAGCTGGTGGACTACCTGCTGGCCGCCGACAAGGGCCAGAAGGACGTCCTGGCCGTGGGTTACGTTCCCCTGCAGCATTAAGCCCGCAGCACCGGGCAGACGCTCCCCCTCTCCTTCCGGGGGCCTCTGCCCGGTCCCCCGCAAGGGGAAAGGGCCCGTGCCGGTCTGAGGGATCATACCGGCGTACGTCCCCCTTTCCCCCGTTTTTCCGCTTTTTTCCCGCTTCCTCCAGCGGGCGCGTCCCGCAAGGAAACCTTCGGAGAAAACCATGTTCAGCTCTTCCCACGAGCGGGCCATCCGCATCTGCCTCACCGCCATCGCGGCCTCGTCCCTGCTGGCGCTGGCAGGTATCGTCATCTTCCTGTTCACCGAAGGCCTGCCCCTGTTCCGGCATGTGAGCCCGCTGGACTTTCTGCTGGGCGACCTCTGGTACCCCACGGAAGATCCCGGCCTGTTCGGCATTTTCCCGTTGCTGGTGGGTTCCGTGGCCGTCACCGTGCTCTCCTCGCTGCTGGCCGTGCCCCTGGGCGTCATGACGGCCGTGTACCTGGCCGAGATCGCCCCGCCCTTCGCCCGCCGCGTCATCAAGCCCTTCGTGGAACTGCTGGCGGCCCTGCCTTCGGTGGTGCTGGGCTTTCTGGGCATGGTGGTGCTGGCGCCCATCCTCCAGGACGTGCTGGGCGCCGCCACGGGCCTCAACCTGCTCAATGCCTCGCTGGTGCTGGCCATCATGAGCCTGCCCACCATCTGCTCCGTCTCCGAGGACGCCCTGCGCGCCGTGCCCCGCTCCCTGCGTGAGGCCTCCCTGGCGCTGGGCGCCACCCGCTGGGAGACCATCGTGCGCGTGGTGGTGCCCGCGGCCCTGTCCGGCATCGGCACGGCCATCATGCTGGGCATGTCCCGCGCCATGGGCGAGACCATGGTGGTGCTCATGGCGGCCGGCGGCGCGGCCATGCTGCCCCAGTCCCTGCTGGACCCCGTGCGGCCCATGCCCGCCTCCATCGCCGCCGAAATGGCTGAAGCCCCCTTCCGCAGCGACCATTACTACGCCCTGTTCGCCACAGGTATCGTCCTGTTCCTGATGACGCTGGCATTCAACATGATCGCTTCCCGCATTGCCGAAAAACACCGCCAGGTGGGCTCGGCCAGCCTTTAAGGAGCCCTTCCATGCCTCTTGCGACACCCGATCCGCGCCGCCGTCTTTTCGTCCAGGGCGCCATGCTCGGCACCCTGCGGCTGGTGGCCGCCTTCAACGTCATCCTGCTGGTGGCCATCTGCCTTTTCCTGCTGGTGCAGGGCCTGCCCGCCCTCAGCTGGGAATTCCTCTCCACGCCGCCCCGCGAGATGATGACCGCCGGCGGCATCCTGCCCTGCATCGTGGGCACGGCCATCCTGGCCCTGGGCTCCCTGCTGCTGGCCTTCCCCCTGGGGGTGGCCACGGCCGTCTACCTGCATGAATACGCGGGCAACACCCCCTTCGCCCGCATGGTGCGCCTGGGGGTCAACAACCTGGCCGGGGTGCCTTCCGTGGTCTTTGGCCTGTTCGGGCTTTCGTTCTTCGTGACCTTCTGCGGCATGGGCGTCAGCATCCTGTCCGGCATCCTGACCCTGGCCGTGCTGACCCTGCCCGTGATCATCAGCACCGCCGAGGAGAGCCTGCGCTCCGTGCCCGACACCTACCGCCAGGCCTCCCTGGCCCTGGGTGCCGGCAAGGCCCAGACCATCACCCGCGTGGTCCTGCCCTGCGCCATGCCGGGCATGCTCACCGGCGCCATCCTGGGCGTGGCCCGCGCCGCCGGTGAAACGGCCGCCATCATGTTCACCGCCGCCGTCTTCTATACGCCCAAGAACCCGGACTCCATCTTCAGCTCGGTCATGGCCCTGCCCTATCACATGTACGTGCTGGCCACCGCCGGCACGGACATCGAGAAGACCCGCCCGCTCCAGTACGGCACGGGCCTGGTCCTCATCCTGCTGGTGCTGGGCATGAACCTGCTGGCCATCATCCTGCGCGACCACCTGCAGCGCCGCCACCACGCCTAGACGGCATCCGCCACAGGCTGATTTTTTTGGGGGACTTCCTGCTCCGGCAGAGAGGTCCCCTTTTCCGTTTCCTCCCTGCCACAGCACACGTCTTCCGCAGGCCGCGGAGCCGCGCAGGAGGCCTTTCCCGGCATCCCGCCTCACCAGATGCTCCGACGGCGGCAAGAAAGACCGGAGTCTGCCCAGTCTCCCCCGGTCCCTGCCGTGCGGCCCCCTCTTGCGCCCCGGCCTGAGCGTCCCCATCCGGGAAGATGTCCTCTTCCGCCTCCCCCGCTCTCTCCGGTCGCATCAAAAACGCAAACGGGCCGGAAGGGAGATCCCTTCCGGCCCGTCATCTTGCCATATGATGTTTGCCGTCCCCGGCTACGGCAACAGGGTCACGCTGCCTTCATGCACGCTGATGCGATGCACCAGCACGCCCAGCACACCGGCGATGTCCAGTTCCGAGGTATCCACGATGACGGCATCGGCAGCGGGACGCAAGGGCGCCACGGCCCGGTTGCGGTCCAGGGAATCACGCTGGCGGATCTGCTCGGTCAGCGTCACCAGATCGGCTTCCACCCCGCGGGCGGCCAGGTCGCGCAGACGGCGCAGGGCGCGCACTTCGGGGGAGGCATCCAAAAAGAATTTGAAGCGGGCGTCAGGGAAGACCACCGTGCCCATGTCACGGCCTTCCACCACCAGCGGCGTGGCTTCGCCCATGGCCCGCTGGGCCTCGCGCAGCACCTCGCGCACCACGGGCACCGTGGCGATGCGGGCGGCCAGCATGCCCACCTGCTCGGTGCGCACTTCGCCGCGGATGGGCACGCCGTTGCAGCACACCGTGGAGGCCCGCCCCTTGCCGGACAGGCTGAAGGTCCACTGGCGGCACTTCTCGCGCAATTCCTCTTCGGGCAGGGTCTCCGCACCGGGCCCCAGCTTGAGGGCCAGGCAACGAAACATGGCGCCGGTATCCAGATAAGCCACATGCAGGCTTTCGGCCAGCTGCTGGGCCAGGGTGGTCTTGCCCACACCGGCGGGGCCGTCCAGGGTCACCACAGGCAGGGTCGTCTTCATCCCCGCACCTCCTGCATCCACTGTTTCATGGCCTCAAGGAAGGCCGTGTTCTCTTCGTCGCTGCCCACGCTCACGCGCAGGTGATCGGGCAGGCTGTAGCTCTTGAGCGGCCGGATGATGATGCCGCGCTGCAGCAGGGCCTCAAAGCAGGCCGCCGCCGTACCGCAGCCTTCGGGCAGCTGCATCATGATGAAGTTGGCGGCGCTGGGCCACACCGTGCAGCCCAAGGCGCGCAGGCCTTCGGTCAGGCGACGGCGACCGGCGCGCACGCATTCCAGCGTGGCGGCCCGGAAGGTGCTGTCCTGCAGCACGGCGATACCGGCTTCTTCGGCCAGGATGTTGACCGAGAACGGCAGGCGGGCCCGCCAGTAATACTGGGCCAGCTCGGCCGGCAGGATGCCGTAGCCCAGGCGCAGCCCGGCCAGACCGTAGCTTTTGGAGAAGGTGCGCATGATGGCCACGTTGTCCGGGATGTCACCGGAGGCCAGCAGGGAGAAGCAGGCCTCGTCCTCGGGGCTGTCGCCCGCAAAGTCCATGTAGGCCTCGTCCACCACCAGCAGGCAGTAGGGGAAGCGCTCGCCAAGGCGCTGCGCCAGGCGGCGCACGTCGGCCAGCGGCGGGCAGTAGCCGGAGGGATTGTCCGGCGTGGTCACGAAGACCAGACGGGTGTCATCGTCCACCAAGGCGAAGAGCGCGTCGAGATCGAAGCTGAAATCCGGGTTGAGGGGGTGGCGGCGCACTTCCACGCCGCAGACCTGCGCCTGGATGGGATAGATGCTGAAGCAGGGCTCGAAGCAGACCACGGAATGCTTGCCCGGCACCAGGAGCATACGGATCAGCATGTCGATGATCTCGTCCGAGCCGTTGCCCACCACCACCTGATCGGGGCTGACGCCGTGCGTGCGGGCCAGGGCCGCCACCAGGCGGGGGTTGCCGCCCTGGGGATAGCGGAAGGCTGTCCCGGCGTGCAGGCCCAGGGCCTCCTTCACCAGGGGCGAGACGCCCAGGGGGTTCTCGTTGCTGGCCATTTTGACGACCTTGGACAGGCCGTATTTCTCCTGAATTTCGGCAATGGACATGCCGGGAACATAGGCGCTCAGGGCGGCTATTTCCGGGCGCACGGCGCAGGTGTACATACAGACTCCAGATGCAAAGAAAAAAGGGCCGCCGCAAGTGCGGCGGCCCGAGAAACCGTTGTCAGTTCCCGGTCCGGCCGGGACTTACCTGTTGGGGCGAACGGTCAGCACAGGCATGGACGCGTTCTTGACGACCTTTTCGGCCACGGAGCCGAAGAGGATACGGTCGATGCCCTTGCGACCGTGGGTGCCCATGACGATGAGGTCGGCGCCTTCGTCATTGGCACGGGTCAGGATCTCTTCAGCGGCGTAGCCGATGAGCACCTGGCCCTTGGCTTCCACGCCGGGGAAGTTTTCGGCCACGAAAGCGTCCATGGACTTTTCAGCGCCGGAGACGATCTCGCCCACGAAGTTTTCGATGGTGTTGGGCGGCACATGGAAGCCCACATACTGGCTCAGCGAGGGAGCCGTGTAGACGACGATGATGCTGGCCCCCAAGCCCTTGGCCAGCATGGTGGCGTACTCTGCCACGGCCGCGCTGTGTTCGGAAAGGTCAACCGCGCAAAGAATCTTCTTGATTTCCTTCATGGTACGCTCCATTACCGCCCAAACGGACAGAAGTAAAATGTTGAAAATCCGGTTCCATCAGGAAAGGGGGGATGGCCCTTTCCTCGTCGGCTCCAGAGCCGGCGCAGCCTTTTTTTCCCTTACAACCTCAATGTAAGGACTTTCCCCGCACAAGACAAGGCCTTTTCTCCAATTTGTGCCAAAAAGCACAAACTTTCTATTCCTTGTCCTTGCGGCGCGGCCCGTTCTTGTGGCGGCAGGTCAGGCTCTCCACATCGATGCGCAGGATATTCACGCGGGCCAGGGCGGCATCGGGCGTGGGGCGCGGGCAGCGCGCGTCAAAGCGCAGGCTGATGGCGTCCAGGGCACGGCGCTTCTCTTCCGTATCGGTCACTTCGCTCACCCGGCCGGTACCGCAAAGGCTGCGGAAGTGGGTGGTGGATTTTTCGCGGATGATGCACACGTCCACCGCCGTGGAAAAGCCCACCCGGCCATCCCGGCGCAGCACGTCGATCTTGCGTCCTTCCAGGGCGCAATGGATGTAGATGCGCCCGTCCAGCCAGACATGGTTGAAGGGCAGCACATAGGGGAAATCCCCGGTCTGAAAAGCCACGAACAGCGATTCCGCCTTGTTGAGGATCTCGCCGGGCAGGGCCGGATCCTCGCTCAGTTCCACGCGGCTGACGATCTTTTCCATGATGTTCTCTCCTCCCCTTACAGGATAACGGGCCCGCGGGCTCAGGACAAGCGTCCCGTCCCGGCGGACCAGGCAAAAAAGTGGCCGCCGTCCAGTTCTCCGGCGGCATCGGCCCCGGGCAGGGGCAGGCCCTGACGGCAGCGGTCCCAGCAGCGCACCAGCGCCTGACGGTCCGCCCCGTCGGGATGGCGGGCGGCCTCGGCCAGACGGGCCGCACGGGCGGGCGTCATGGGATGGTGGCCCGGTCTGCCCGCCAGCGCCACCAGGCGCGGATTGACCCGCCCCTGGCACAAAAAGCCGCCCAGCACCTCGTTGCCGTTGTCCTGCAACAGGCGGCGGGCCGCCGCGAGACACTGGCGGGAATGGTCCGAACCGGGGCGCGTGCCGTGGGTACCGAAAAAAAAGACGCGCTTGCCGCGTATGCCCTGCCACAGGCGCAGGCTGCGGCTGTCGGGCAGGCCCCGGCGCACCCAGAACCCCAGAAGCAGCGTCCCGGCATGGTCGAGCAGGGGCGGATGCCCCGTGGGGAATACGGGGGCCCCGGTGGCTCCGGCCAGGGCATCGGCCAGAAAACGCGTATTGCCGGTGATGCTGGAGCAAAGGATGCACGGCGGCAGGGAAAGCTGAGGGATGATGTCTGTCATGGCTGTCATGATGGTGTGGGCTGCCGCCCGCCGCCAGGCCAGCATCACGGTATCAGCGGAGCGCGGCGCACAGAGGCGGGAGCGACATGCAAAAAAATACGACCGGCGCCGGGGCCTGCCTGCGGCCATCATCCGGCCGCACGGTGACGGGCCTTGCAAGGCCGGAGCGGAAAAATACGTCCGAAAGCCCGCTAGTCCTGGGCCCGGCGTTCCAGGACCGCCATGTCCAGCAGCTCCACCCGCCGCCGCTCCAGGCGGATGGCGCCTTCCCGGGCCAGCTCGTTGAGTTCCCGGCTCAGGCTCTCGCGGCTCAGGCCCAGCAGACGGGCCATGAGCTCCCGGGTACCGGGCAGTTCCAGCTGACGGCGCCCTTCCTCCATGCGGGAGCGGTGCAGCAGCCATCCGGCCACCCGCCGGGAGACCGAGATCACCCCCTGCGAGCCGGCCACCTTGTTGACGAACAAACGCTGCCGCGCCGCCAGCACCTGCAAAAGCCAGCGGGCCAGCCGGGGATTCCCGTCCAGCAGCCTGTCCATGGTGGCCCGCTCCAGCCAGAGCAGGCGCCCCGGCCCCAGGGCCACGGCCGTAGCAGGCAGAGGGGCCTCGTAGAACAGGGCCCCCGGATCGGGGAAGGCCCCGCCGCGGGTCAGGTGCAGGACGTACTCCCTGCCCTGCGGGCCCATTTTGACCAGTTTCACCTCGCCGGACAAGACGAAGGGCACATGACGTATCTCGTCCCCTTCACGGAACAGGACATCGCCCGCCCGCATCTCGGCCAGACGGCCCGTGCCCAGCACAAGACCGGTCTCCCTCTCGTCCAGCCAGCGGCCCAGCGGGCTGTGGCGCAGGGCATCCCGCAGGCTCTGGGGATCGGGGGGGCGGTTCCCTTTTTTCTGGTCCATGCGCGACCTCCATGAAAGCTTTGCCCCCGCGGACACAGGGGCAGGAAAAAAAGCCGGACGGGAAAGCGGCCCCGCCGGCCAAAAACACAGGGGAAGACCGCGGTCACGGCCTTCCCCTGCAAAAGAATCTTAGCCCAGGATCGCCTTGAGGTCTTCGTCGGGCGTGGTCACGGGCATGATGTTCCACTGTTCCACCAGCACCTTGAGGATGTTGGGGGACACGAAGGCAGGCAGCGTGGGCCCGAGGCGGATGTTCTTCACGCCCAGGGCCAGCAGGGTCAGCAGGATGCTCACGGCCTTCTGCTCGTACCACGAAAGCACCAGCGACAGCGGCAGGTCATTGACGCCGCACTTCAGGGCATCGGCCAGGGCCAGGGCCACACGCACGGCGGCGTAGGCGTCGTTGCACTGGCCCACGTCCAGCAGGCGCGGGATGTCGCCCAGGCTGCCCAGCTCCTTGTCGAAGAAGCGGAACTTGCCGCAGGCCAAGGTCAGGATCAGGCAGTCGGCCGGGATCTTCTCCACCAGTTCGGTGTAGTAGTTGCGGCCGGGACGGGCGCCGTCGCAACCGCCCACCAAAAAGATGTGGCGCAGCTTGCCCTGGGCCACGGCATCCAGCACGGCGGGCGCGGCACCCAGCAGGGTCTCGCGGCCAAAGCCGGTCAGCACTTCCTTGCCGGGCACGTCTTCGGCGAAGCCGGGCAGTTCCAGGGCCTTCCGGATGACGGCCGAGAAGTCACGCCCCTTGCAATGGACCAGGCCGGGCCAGGACACGTTGCCGGAGGTGAAGACCTTGTCGGCGTAGTCTTTGGGGTCCTGGATGCAGTTGGTGGTGAAGAGCACCGCGCCGGGGAAGGCGGGCAGCTCCTTCTGCTGGTTCTGCCAGGCCGTGCCGTAATGCCCGGCCAGATGCGGGAAGGCATGCAGCAGCGGATAGGCGTGGGCGGGCAGCATCTCGCCGTGGGTGTACACGTTGATGCCCGTGTCGCGAGTCTGCTCCAGCAGGGCCAGCAGGTCGGGCAGGTCGTGGCCGGAGATGAGGATGGCCTTGCCCTTGCGCCGGCCCAGGGAGACGGGCGTGGGCACGGGCGTGCCGAACGTACCGGTATTGCCCGCTTCCAGCAGCTCCATGGCGCGCAGGTTGGCCTTGCCGCATTCCAGCACCAGCCCCAGCCAGCCGTTGAGGTCGTGGCTCTCGGGATCCAGTTCGGTGCCGGCACGCAGGCCGCGATACAGGAAGGCGGCCACGTCGGGATCACGCTGGCCCAGCTCGGCGGCATGGTCGGCATAGGCGGCCACGCCCTTGAGGCCGTAGAGCAGGATCTGCATGGCGGAGCGCACGTCCTCGTCGTCGGACAGGCGGTCGATGGCGGTTTCCCGCAGATCCAGGGCAGCCAGAGGCGTGGGGACCGGGGCACCGGGCACACGGGCGGCCAGGGCCGTGGTGCGCTCCAGGCATTCTTCCTGCACGGCGCGCAGGGAGACGGGATCGAAATTCACATTGGTCAGGGTGGAGAACAGGGCCTTGAAAGCGAAGTCGTCGGTGGCGGTGTCCACGATGCCGGCGTCGCGGGCCATCAGGGCCACGGCCGCCAGTTCGCGCAGCTGCCAGACCAGCTTGTCCTGCTGGATGGCCACGGCCTCGTTCTTGCCGCAGATGCCAAGGCGGGTACAGGCCTTGCCCTTGGAGGTCTGTTCACACTGGTTGCAAAACATGGGGGGCTCCTTGTGCTGAGGGGGATGGGTGTCTGTCCATGACACTAGAACACATCTCCCCGGCTACAACTGTGACCATCGTCACAAAACAGGGAATCTTTTCACAGATCCGCCGGACTGCCGGACGATACGCGGGAGATCCCGCCCCGTGCGCTCACTTCCAGAAGCGTTTCCAGCCGGAGGCGGGCTCCTCACGGCCGCTCTGCAAACTGCCGCCCAGCCCCAGCCGGTGATCCAGTTCCGCCAGCCACGCCGCGGCCGCCGCGCCGTATTCCAGCTCCAGGGAGCGGTGGCAGGACAGCACGTCCTCCACTCTGCCCCGCCAGAACGACAGCTGCGGTTCCAGCAGGTCGAGGTCGGGATGCCTGTCCACCAGCGTGCGCAGCCCGGCGCTCACACCTTCCGCATCGCACAGCCGGGCCAGCTGGCGACGGCGCTTCCAGCCCGGACGCCCCTGCGACCAGACCAGGGCCAGATGCAGGACGAAACGCTCGTCCGCCGTGGCCTCCCGCCGCCGGTTGCCGGGCAGTATGCCCCGCACGGCGCCCAGGACGGCAGTGGTGCCGCTGCTGACGGCTCCGGCCACGGCCTGTCCCGCACCGATGACGGCACCGGCACCGGAACTCACGGCCTCGGCCACGGCCGTGCCGCCGCGCGCCACGCTCTGGGCGGCGCCCCGGGTCTTTTCCAGGGCGCTGTCGGCCACGGTGCCCACGGTCTCCGAGATTTTCTGTCCCATGGAGGCAGGCAAGTTCACCAGCTGCTTGCGGAAGGCCTCCACGATGGCCCCCACGGTCTCCCGGGAGATCTCCGCCAGCATGGTGCCCGCCTCCCGGACGCAGGCCTGCTGCCGGGCCTCTTCCCTGCCCAGGGCAGCGAAACGGAAGGCACTGCGCGTGACCACACCGGCCCGGATGGCCAGCAGGCAGTTGGCCGCCCCGTCGATGACGGCGGACGTGCACTGCTGCATCATGGGCCCCATGAGCGGCACGCTGGAGGCCGCCATGGCGGGCGTGACCGCGGGCAGCAGCTCGTTCATGCTCTCGGTGATGGTCCTGGGGATGTCCAGGGCCTCGATGGAAAAGGAAATGAACGTGGCCGAGGAGACCGTGCTGTAGACGCTCCACAGTTCCGCCGGGGTGGGACGCTGGTTGTAGATGCCGGAGACCCGCCAGACCATGCGCGCCAGCGAGACGAACACGATAAGCGCATCCAGACGGCCGTTCTGGGACAGGGCCGTGCCCAGGAACACCCGTTTGGCGCTGTTGCGGATCTCTTCCCCGGCACGGGCGTCCAGCACGTCGAGGGCCTTTTCCAGAAAATGCTCATCCGTGGCGCGGAGGCCTGCGGCACGGACATGGGGATTCTTCTTCAGGCGGCGTTCCAGTTCACGGGCAAAGGCCTGACGTTCCGCCTCCGTGGGATCGTCACGCAAGACCAGACGGGGCGCACGGGAAAACCAGGCCAGGCCCAGCCAGAGCACGGCGCCTGCCTCCAGGGCCAGCAGGGACACGAAGGCCAGCCAGCCCCAGCCGGGAGCCAGCACTTCCACCGTCTGGAAGGCCGTCAGGTCCAGCTGGACCAGCAACATCAGGATAACGAGCATGAAAAGGGCCGCAGCCGCTTTCAGCAAAGTCGAGATAAACGTCATGTCAGCTCCCTGTACGAAGGAAGGATGAGGGGCCCCGCCCGCGAAGAACAGTCACGAGAGCAGGCACGGGCCTGCCGGAGCGGCTCTGCCGCGCGACGGAACCGTTCACAACTCAACACGGGGCGCGTCAGCAGGATGTCAGGAACAGGGGATAGGGATCTGCGGAGCACCGAAGGCCCCGGAAAGGAGGAAGGAAGGCGCAGGCGCGTGCACTCCCGGCAGGGCCGCCGGAACGATCCGTGGCCAGGGACGCGACCTGTCAAAAAAGGACGGCAGGCGGACCTGCCGTCCCGGGACTCACTTCAGAGCGACGACACGGTCAGCCAGAGCCATGATGGTGTTGGCGTAGACCGTGGAGTGGTTGTAGCGCATCAGCAGGGCATGCTGGCGCTCGCGGGAAAGCCCGGCCTTCCAGCCGTGCCGGGCAAGATAGTGGGAAAGGCTGGCCACGGCATCGGGCACGGTGAACAGGTCCACACGGCCGTCGCCGTCACCGTCCGCACCGTAGGTGGCGATATTGGACGGCATGAACTGGCACAGGCCCACGGCGCCGTAGATGGAACCGGGCAGATGTTCCGGCGGCACGCGGTCGCGCAGCATGTGTTCCACCAGGGCCCTGGTCTCCTTGTAGGCCCAGTCCGCACGCTTGGGCATGGTCTCGGCGATCCAGTCCATGTGCCGCTCATGGTCGCGCAGCTGCGGCAGCCAGTCGCTGATGCTCTCCGGCGTCCGGCTCACGGCCATGCTGGCCAGGGTGTAGAAGGCGTTCTCCGAGGTATCGCCCAGCACCTTGCCGAGGCGGGTCTCCACGAACAGCAGGGCCGCCGCGATGGACGAAGGGACGCCGTAGCGCTGTTCCGCCTGACGGAAGGCCTTGCTGTTGGCCGTGATGAACTGGCGGCACAGGCGCGCGTTGGCGTCCGTGACCACGCCCTTGTAATACTGCGCCTGCGGCCTGTCCGAAGGCGGCGCGGGAAAGAACTTGCGATTGTAGAGGGCCTTGATCTTGCGGCCCATGGGCGACTGGGTGGGCGTGGCGGGCAGGCCCGCCAGCAGGGCGTCCACCCTGGGCCCGGAGATGCCGTCGGCAGCCAGGCGGCGCGACAGATCCTGCCACACGGGGGCCACGGCCGGAGCGGACGGGCGTGCGGTGGTCCTGGGCGCGGGGGACGCCACGGGCGTTACCGCAGCCGGAGCCGCGGGGGAAGGCCCGAGGGAACGCTCCCTGATGCCGTCATCGCCGCCGCCATCCGCGGACGGCGGCTCCAGGATCACGGTGCCGCTGGCCACCACGTCATCCACGGGCTCCTTGCCGCCGCAGGCAGCCAGCAACAGGCAGAACAGGGCACACAGGACAAGGCGCAGGGCCCCGCGCCCGTCCCTGATGGAGATGCTCATGCTAAACCTCCTGGAAAGTCCAGACCACACGTCCCAGCATGCGGCGCTGCAACAGGGCGGCATCCAGGAACGTTTCGGGGTAATCCGGGGACTGGGCCCTCAGGACATAGCCCTGCTGCGGGCCGTCCAGAAACACCTGGCGGACCACCACGCCTTCCAGCGGGGCGAACAGGGCGTAGGTCCTGCCGGAGACAGGAGCCAGATCCTCCATGTCCACCCCGATGTAGGCACCTTCGCGCAGCAAGGGCTCCATGGCCTGGCCGCGCAGACGCAGCACCTGCAGCGAGGGCCGCAGGAAGGCCTGCGGCAGGGGGACCCTTCCGGAAACGGACAAGGCGGGTCTGGGGGCTTCGTCCGTATAGATACAGGCCATGTCATAAACGTCCACCACGGTGGACCGGGTAAAGTCGTCTCCGTAGCAGGCCACGGTCTCGGCCAGGGCCTGGGGGGCCTCCTGCGGACAATACCCTTTGTCCGTGCGCAGATAGAGGGGCCCCACCCCGTACTTGAGCCAGTCGGGATTGAGGCCGAAACGCTCGAAGAGCTTCATGTACCAGTCGCCCGGCACGGAGTCGCGGCGCTTGGCGTCCGAGATGCTGGACTGGCGGATATTGAGCAGCTCCGCCAGCTCCACCTGGGTACGGCAATTGGCGGCCAGCTTGATGCGTTCGTAGATTTCCGTAAAGCCCATGATCCACCTACTTCTGCAGATCCAGCAAGGGCACCCGGCTGCCCAGCACCATTTTGCTGTTCTCCTTGAAGGATGTGCGCAGGGCGTCGAGCCAGCGCTGGTAGGAATAGAATTCCGGCGACTTGCCGTAGGCCGCGGCGTAGACGGCGGCCGCCTGGGCATCGCCCTGGCCGTAAAGCACCTGGGCCTCGCGGTTGGCCTCGGCAAGGATGAGGGCCTTCTGGCGGTCGGCATCGGAACGGATGCGCGTGGCCTCTTCCTGGCCTTCGGAACGGTACTGCTTGGCCTGGCGCTCACGCTCGGCCCGCATGCGGTCAAAAATGGAACGCTGGTTCTCCGTAGGCAGGTCTGTACGCTTGATGCGCACGTCCAGGACCTCCACCCCGTAGGGCTTCATGAGGTCGGAGACCTTTTCCGTCACGCGGGTCATGATGGTGGCGCGCTCCTTGGAGACCACCTCGGTCAGGGTGTAGGCGCCCACCAGGGCCCGCAGCTGCGAATAGACCACGTCGTCCAGGCGGGCCTGCGCACCGGGGATGGTACGCATGGTGCGGTAGAACTGCAGGGGATCGCTGATGCGCCAGCGGGCGTAGTTGTCCAGCACGATGGTCTTCTTGTCCACGGTGAAGGCCTCGCGCGAGCTGGCGGCGTAGTCGAGCACACGGGCGTCGAAATAGACGACCTTCTGGATGAAGGGCAGCTTGAAGTGCAGGCCGGGCCGGTAGATCTCGGGCAGGGGATCGCCCAGCTGGAGCACCAGGGCCTGCTGGGTCTGGTGCACGGTGAAGCAGCACTGGGTCACGAAAACGGCCAGCACCAGCAGCAGGACACCGTAAAGGAGGGGATTCTTGGTCATTATTTCTTCTCCGAGGGCAGGACGCCGAAAGCGGGCGTACCCGGAAGAGGCATATGCGGCAGCACCTTGCCGGAGACCCCGCTGTCCAGCAGGGTCTTGTCCTTGGAAGCGGCCAGGATCTCTTCCATGGTTTCGTAATACAGGCGCTGGCGGGTCACGTCGGGAGCCTTCTCGTATTCCTGGCGCAGCGCGTCGAAACGGCGGGACTCGCCTTCGGCCTGCCGCAGGCGCGCCACCCGGTAGGCCTCGGCCTTGTTGAGGATGGCCGCGGCCTCACCGCGGGCCTGCGGCAGCAGGGCGTTGCGGTAGGCCTCCGCCTCGTTGATGATGCGGCTCTTGTCTTCGCGGGCACTGGCCACGTCCTTGAAGGCGTCGCTCACTTCCTGCGGCGGATGCACGTCCTGCATCTGCACGGCCAGCACCTGGATACCGGCCTCGTAGCGGTCCAGGACCTCCTGGAGCAGCACCGTGGCGTCGCTCTGGATCTTCAGCTTGCCGTCGGTGATGGCCGAGTCGATGAGGCTGTTGCCGATGACCTCGCGCATGGCGGCCTCGGCGGCGTTACGCACCAGGTTGGTGGGGTCGCTGATGTTGAACAGGTACTTGACCGCGTCGCTGATCTTGTACTGCACGCTGAACTGGACGTTGACGATGTTCTCGTCACCGGTGAGCATGGAGGCTTCCTTGGGCACGCTGCGCAGCTCGCCCTGGCGGAAGGTGGTGGCCTGCCCGGTGGAGCGGAAGCCCACCTCGCAGCGCAGCACCTGGGTCACCTGGGGCTTGTAGACGGTCTCGATGGGAGCGGGCAGCGCGTAATGGGGGCCGGGGCCTTCGGTGCGGTCGTACTTGCCGAAGCGCAGCACCACGCCCTCCTCGTCAGGGTTGACGATATAGATGCCCGACAAAAGCCACAGGCCCACCAGGCCCAGCACCAGCCAGATCACCATGCCGCCCGGCATCTTCATGCCGGAAAGCTTTTTCAGGGCATTCCCGCCGTCGAAGCCGTTATCGTCGCCCCCGTTGCCGGAAGGCGAACGCCGGGCGCGCCGGGGCTGTTCGTCCTGAGTGTCGTTATCATCATCACCGAAGAGCGGACGGGAGGGGCGCTGCCCCTGCTGCCGTTGCCGTTTTTCCTGCAATTTATCCCAATCCCAAGTCATGTGGAGGACATCCCTTTTGCTGAATGGGGTTAAAGAACGCCTTAGGACCGGCGATCACAGCCGGAGTGCCCGGCCCGTACGCCGTTGCCCGCGGCAGGAACCATCCTGCCGGAAGCCCGCTCATCCTGCGGGACAGGCCTGACGCGCACGGTAAAGGCTACAAATATTAAGTTGATACGTCACTGTGGTCAAGGCGAACGGTCTTTCTTGACGACCGGGCGCAAAAGACAGGCATTATGGCAAGAAATACCTGTCCTCTGTCAGCATGCCCGCCTTTCCGCATCATGCCAAAAAAAGTAAAACAGGGCCGCGGCGGCACCACTCCTCTGTTCATTCCTGTAAAGATTCAAAAGAGTCATACCTCGCTGACGATGGGGACGACCACCGGATCACGTTCCAGGACCCGGCGGAAAAAGCGTCGCAACGAGGCCCGGATGCCTTCCTGCAGACGGGTGAGCTGCCCGGGGCGGACGGATTCGATCTCGTCCAGCACCAGGCATTTGGCATCTTCCAGCACATGGCTGTAGTGCTGCTCGAACACGAAGCCCTTGGAGAACATCTCCGGCCCGTGCAGCACGCTGCCGGTCTCGGCATCCAGCACCAGCACCACGATGACCATGCCCTCGTCGCCGAGGATGCGGCGCTCGCGCAACACGGCCGAACCCACGTCGCCCACGCCCTTGCCGTCCACCAGCGTGCATTCCACCGGCACGGGCGGCTCCAGACGGATGCCGTCCGGCAGCAGGGTCAGGGGACAGCCGTCCTCCAGCAGGACCACATTGTCGGGCTTGACGCCGCACTCGCGCGCCAGCTGTCCGTGCTTGAACAGATGGCGGTACTCCCCGTGCACGGGCACGAAATATTCAGGCCGCACCGCGCCCAGCAGTTCGCGCAACTCGTCACGGTGGGCGTGGCCCGAGGCATGGATGGCCCGCACGCTCTCGTACAGGACCGTGGCCCCCAGACGATACATCTCGTTGATGAGGCGCGACACGGCCTTGACGTTGCCGGGGATCATGCGCGAGCTCATGACCACGGTGTCGCCCTTGCGGATGCTGAGCTGGCGGTGGCCGCCCAGCACCATGCGCGACAGCGCGGACAACGGTTCGCCCTGGGCGCCGGTCACCACCAGCACCAGCTGCTCGTCGGGCAGGTCGGGCACGCCGTTATGGGCGTTGAAAAAGCTGGGCGGCAGCTTGGCGATGCCCAGATCGCGGGCCATCTCGATATTGTTGGCCAGGGACTTGCCGCTGATGACCACGGTGCGCCCGCGCTCGCGCGCCAGGTCGAAGACTTCCTGGATGCGCTGGATGTGGCTGGAGAACAGCGTCACCACGATGCGGCCCGGGGCCTCGTCGAAGACCTTGCCCAGGGACTCCATGACGGCCCTTTCGGTAAGGGAACGGCCGTCGCGCTCTACATTGGTGGAATCGGAGAACAGCAGGCGCGCGCCCTCCGGCCCGGCGAAGTCGCGAAAGGTCGCCAGATCCGTGCCGCTGCCGGCCAGGGGCTGGGGATCGATCTTGAAGTCCCCGCTGTGGACGATGCGGCCCACGGGCGTCTCCACGCCCAGGCCGAAACCTTCGGGGATGGAATGGCACACGGGGAAAAAATGGAAGGTCATGTCGCCCAGGGCCACCTGGTCACCGGGCTCCACCGGGCACAGCTCCACCCAGTCCAGCAGCTCGTGCTCCCTGAGTTTGTGCTCCACCAGGGCCAGGGTGAAATAGGAGCCGTAGATGCGCGTGCCGCGCAGCTGGGGCACCAGCCACGGCAGGGCGCCGATGTGGTCTTCGTGGCCGTGGGTCAGGACGATGCCCAGCAATTTGTCGCGCACGGCGCTCACCGCACCGAAATGCGGGATGACCACGTCCACGCCCAAATGGAAATCATCCGGGAACATCAGGCCGCAGTCCACCATGACCACGCCTGCGGAAGTCTCCCACAGCTGGCAGTTGAGACCGATCTCCCCCAGACCACCCAGGGGAGTCACTGTCAAAAATTGTTCAGAATCACTCATACGGGACCGTCTATTTTCTTCTGGCGGCGCCACCTTCCCGCAGCAGGTCGGGATGATATTCGCCCATGGCTACATAGATCTGGGAAAGGGCCGTCAGGTAGTCGGCCTTGGCACCGGTCAGGGAGGACTGGGCCGAAGTGAGGTTGGCCGAGGCGTCCAGTACGTCGAAGTTGGTGCCCACATGTTCGTGATAACGGGCCAGGGCCACGTTATAGGCCTCCGTGGCCTGCGCCACGCTGTTCTGGGCCACGGCGATGCGCTTGCGGGCCTCCTGCACGGCCAGATACTTGGACTTGATGTCGTAGCCCACTTCCAGCTTGAGGTTCTCCTGCTCGTAACGCATCTTGGTCACCTGCCAGCCGGCCTGCTTGTCGGCATAGTAGGTGGTGCCCCATTCGAACACGTTCCAGGTGGCCTGCGCCCCCACTTCCCAGTTGGTGACGTGCGAGCCGTTCTCGCCGGAACGCTGCATGCCGGGCGTATTGCCGCTCTGCGTCATGCTGTAATAGCCCTCGATCTGAGGATAGTAGTCGCTCTGCACTTCCTTCTGGCTCTTGCGGGCGATCTCCACGGCCTTCTGGGCCACATACAGGTCGGGGCGCTGGCGGTAGGCCAGCTCCAGACACTGCTCCAGCGTATAGCGGAAGCCCACTTCCTTGAGCGTACCGGTATAGGTATTGACGGCCGTGGCGTCGAAGCCCAGCAGGGTATTGAGCCTGGCCAGGGCGGTGGCCTGGGTGTTCTCGGCCTCGATGAGCAGGCTCTCGGCCTCGCTCACGTCCACCTCGGCCTGGAGCACGTCCAGACGGGGGCTCAGGCCCACTTCGAAATAGGCCTGGGCGATGCGCAGCTGTTCGCGCAGGCGGGTCAGGCTGTCGCGCATGCTGCGGGTGTTCTCACCGGCTTTCAGGTATTCCAGGAACGCCGTCTGCACCTGCTCGGTCATGTCCAGCTCGGCCTTGCGCAGCGAGGCCTTGTCGCTGTCGGCCTGCAGGGCGGCCTTCTGGTAGGTGGAGAGCAGGCGGAAGCCCTGGAAGATGGGCTGGGTCACTTCGACGCCCCAGCTGTAGACGCCCATCTTGGGGTTCTTGGTGCCCATGGTGGCGGAAGGATCGCGCTTGCTCTCGGTCTTGGTGGCGGAATAGCTCACCCCCAGACGCGGCCCGAAGGCACCGCGCGCGGATTTTCGCCCTTCTTCGGAGGAACGGCTCTCGGCTTCCTGCGCCCCCAGGCCGGGGTTGAAGCGCAGGGCATGCTCCACGGCATCGGACATGCCGATGCTCTTGCCCGCCACGGGCCTGTCCGCCGTCTCGGCCGAGCGCTGGCCGGTATAGACGGGCTGCCGGGCAACGGCATCCTGCCGGCCGGCGGACGCGGCAAAAGAAGTCTGGGAAGACCCCAGCAGGACCACGCACAAGACCGCCGTGCCCAGATGCCGGACACAGCGCCCCCGGAAGGAAGAAAAGCTTTTCATCAACATAGGGCGCAGCATACACCCACACCGGCGGGCTTGCAATGCGCTTGTCGGCGGCCTGCGCGCATCCCGCGGCACAGGCCGTAAAAAAGGCTTGAAAAAAGACGGCGAACGTTGCATTCTCCGGGCGGTTCAAAGCCGCGTACAGCCGTTGCCTTCCGGGCCCCCGGATGGCAGGGGCTCTTTGGCGTTTTCTTTTTTCCGCTGCATACGTGCTGTGTCCGGCAGGGCACAGGATCCAACCAGGCACACCATTTTCCATCTCCAGGAGTGATACATGGAGTTCAGTTTCTTTTCGATGATCAGCCAGGCCAGTCTCGTGGCCAAGATCGTGCTGTGCATCCTGGTGCTCATGTCCGTGGGCAGCTGGGGCATGATGATCCAGAAAACCCTGGCCCTCAACGCCGCCTACCGCAAGGCCCTGCAGGGCACCGACCTGTTCGAGAAGGCCCCCAGCCTGCGTGAGGCCGTGCTCTCCCTGGGCTCCGACCGTGCGTCCCCGCTCTATTTCGTGGCCCATCAGGGCGTGATGGAGTTCAACCGCTCCAAGGAAGCCGGCAACAGCAGCGAGATCGTGGTGGACAACGTGCGCCGCTCCCTGCGCCAGGGCGTGGCCAGCGAGATGGCCCGTCTGGAGCGCTCCCTCTCCCTGCTGGCCACCGCCGCCAACACGGCCCCCTTCATCGGCCTGTTCGGTACGGTGTGGGGCATCATGCACTCCTTCCACTCCATCGGCATGCTCAAGTCCGCCTCCCTGGCCACGGTGGCCCCCGGCATCTCCGAAGCCCTGGTGGCCACGGCCATCGGTCTGGGCGTGGCCGTGCCCGCCACCATCGGTTTCAACATCTTCATGGGCAAGCTCTCGCAGGTGGACACCCTGCTGGTGAACTTTGCCGGCGTGTTCCTCAACCGCGTGCAGCGCGAACTCAATGCCCACCGCCCCGTGCAGCGCACGGGCGCCACGGAGATGTAAGATGGGCGCCAGCGTGGGCGGCAACAACCGCTTTGTCTCCGAGATCAACGTGACGCCCTTCGTGGACGTCATGCTGGTGCTGCTGATCATCTTCATGGTGGCCACTCCCATGATGAGCCAGGGGCTGGAAGTGGACCTGCCCCAGACCAAACAGGTGGAAGTGCTGCCGACCGAAAACGACAACATGATGCTGACCGTCCGCCACGACGGCAAGATCTTCCTGGACGAATACGAGGTCCAGACCATGGACGATCTGGAAGGTTACCTCCAGACCCTGGTCAAGGAAAAGAACAAGACCCTTTTCCTGCGTGCCGACAAGGAAGTCCCCTACGGCGTGGTGGTGGATGTCATGGGCCGCATCAAGGCCGTGGGCATCGAAAAGCTCGGCGTGGTGGCCGATTCCTCCGAGAGCCTGTCGCCCGCTGCCGCCGCGGCAGCCGCCAAAGGCGGGAAGTAGTCAGCGATGAACTGGGCCTCGTATCTTCTTTCCCTCTGCCTGCATCTGGCGGTCTTCCTGCTGATCATGTTCTGGCCCAGCTCGCCTCCGGTGAACCTGGAGACGCCGCCGGTGATGATCAGCCTGGTGGACGGCGCTCCGGGCGGCAACCGCACGCCCTCGAGCATCCTGGGCAAGATGGGCAAGCCCACGGACGGCCCCAAGGACGTCTCGCCCCCGGCCAAGAAGGCCGACGCGGCCGCGCCCGAACGGCCGGAGGTCAAGGCCGACCCCACGGCGGACAAAGCCCGTCCGGTGGAGGCCAAGCCCGAACCCAAGGTCGAGCGCAAGCCTGAGCCCAAGCATGAGGTCAAGCCCAAGCCCGAACCCAAGGACGCCACTCCCGTGGCCGAGAAAAAAGACAAGAAAAAGAAAGAGGACAAGAAAAAGGACGACGACAAGAAGCCCGAAAAGCCCAAGAAGGACGACAAGAAGAAGGACGATAAAAAGTCCACGCCCAAGGACGACAAGAAGACCGACAAAAAGGCCGACAAACCGTCCAAGGGCGACCCCGTGGCCGCAGCCATGAACCAGGCCCGCCGCGAAGCCACGTCCCGCGTCGAATCCGGGGACAAGGGCAGCAGCGTGGAACAGGCCCTGGCCCAGGCCCGCCGCAATGCCGGCGGCGATGGCGGCGGCGGTGGCGGCGAAGGCGACGGCCCCGGCGGCGGTGGCCTCAACGACGTCTACATGGGTCAGGTCATGCTTGCCGTGCGTCCCAACTGGAGCTTCACTTCCGCCACGCGCCTGAACCTGGTCTGCGTGGTCCGGGTCAAGGTCAACCTGCAGGGCGAAGTGGAAAAAGTCGACGTGACGCAAAGCTCCGGCAACGCGCAGTACGACTCCTCGGCGGCCAACGCCATCTGGCGCACCAGCCGGGCGGGGGCGTTCCCGCCGCCGCCGTCGGAACAGTACACCGAGCTGGACCTTGTCTTCACCCTCAATGAACTCATGGGCCGCTAACCGGTCCGTCAAGGCGGTCGTGCCCGGTGGTGCGGCCGCCTTGCTGTCTCGAGATCCCGCTGTTTTTGGGGAAGGCCCCATCTTTCCCCAAAGATGCGCCATTCTGGAACGGCATTGCTGCATAAGAGCCGCATCGGCATGCACATATGCCTTCGTGGAGGTCTCATGAAACGAATCCTTTCCCGCCCGACGGCCCTCCTGGGCCTGCTGCCGGTACTCATGCTGTGCCTGGCGCCCCTGCACGCACGGGCCGCAGGCGCCGCTGCGGCGGACGTGGCCAACGGCTACGCCGGTGAGGCCATGGAAAAGATCCTGGCCAACTGGGCCGCCCCGGCCGACCGCGGCAAGGTGCGCATCGTGGTGCGCGTGGACGCGGAAGGCAAGGTGGAGCGCTGCGGCTATCTTGAAAAGTCCGCCAGCCAGGCCCTCAATGATTCCGTGTGCGGCGCGGTCATGAAGACCGCCGACCTGGGCAAGCCGCCCTACGGCATGAGCCAGGACGTCTACCTGACCTTCTGGCAGGGCAACATGGCCGACCTTTCCGGCATCAGCCGCCGCAAAGCCGCCGCAAAGCCCGCCGCGGGCACGGCCGCACCTGCCGCCGCTGCCCCCGCGCCGGAGGCCAAGAGCGAGCCCGTCACGCTGGACACCAAGCCCGCCACCCTGACCACGCCGCTGAAGGCCCAGGACGCTTACGGCCCCAAGCACGCGGCCTATTTCCGCAAGCTGGTCATGGAGCTGCGCAACGCCACCTTCATCCCCGCGGAACTGGCCAAGGGCACCTATTATGCCACGGTGCGCCTGGAGACGGACGCCTCGGGAAAGATCCTCAATTACAGCATCCTGCAAAGCAGCGGCAGCGAGCTGCTTGACAGATACGTCCGGCAGGGCATACGCCGGGCAGGAAAGGTCAGCCCCCCGCCCGCGGCTGTGGGCAGATTTGTGAACGTCACCCTAACTCTGGTGCGCTAGACACCACCACAAGGACCATTGCGCCATGAAACGTCTTGCCATCCTTTTGGCCCTGGCCGTCACGCTGTCCCTGGGCAGCGCCGCCCAGGCCGCCATGCGTGTCGATATCTACGGCCCCGGCCAGAATATCGTGAACCTTGCCCTGGCAGCCCCCCTCACCGGCCCCCAGAAGCAGGCCAACGGCATGGGCGCCAAACTGCAGAAACTGGTGGAAGAGAACCTCAGCTTCCTGCCCTTCATGCGCCTGACGCCCGCCTCTTCCGTGCTGGGCGGTACCCTGCTGCCCGGCTACGAGCCCCCGAGCCTGGACTTCAAGCGCTTCCAGCTGGCCGGTTCGGACATCGTGGTCACCACCTACTGGCCCAACGGCGACAGCGGCACCAGCTCCGTGCAGATCCGCGCCTTTGAGACCAACACCGGCGGCCGCCTGTTCGGCAAGGAATACCCCCAGGTGCGCGCCAGCGACCTGCCCGAAGTGGCCGACCGCTTCTGTGCCGACCTGCTCGAAGTGCTGACCGGCAGCGGCGCCTTCTTCCGCTCCACCCTGGCCTTCGTCAAGAAGTCCGGCCGCCTGTCCGCCAACGTGTGGCTGGTCAAGCCCACGGGCCGCGACCTGCGCCAGATCACCAACATCAAGGGCGAAGCCATGTCCCCGGCCTGGTCCCCGGACGGCCGCTTCATCGTCTTCACCCATATCGACGAAAAGTCCCACTCCCTGGGCGTGTGGGACCGCAAAAAGGGCAGCGTGCAGCGCGTGCGCTTCCCCGGCAACGTGGTCATCGGGCCTTCGTTCACGCCTGACAACAAGGTGGCCGTGGCCCTTTCCAACGGCCGCTACCCCGTCATCTTCCTGCTGAACCACGGCTTCCAGAAGGAACGCATCCTCGAAGGCGGCAACTCCATCAACGTGTCGCCCACCTTCGACAGGACCGGCACCAAGATGGTCTTCACCTCCTCGCGCCTGGGCGGTCCCCAGATCTTCATGAAGGATCTGAGCTCCGGCAGCATCACCCGCGTCAGCAAGAACGGCGGCTACAATACCGAAGCCAACCTCTCGCCTGACGGCACCCTGGTGACCTACAGCCGCATGACCGAATACGGCCACCGCATCTTCGTGCAGGACATGGTCACCGGCCTGGAACGCCAGATCACCTTCGGCCCCGGCAGCGACGAGCAGCCCTCCTTCTGCGGCGACAGCTACTTCATCGCCTTCGCCTCCAGCCGCGGCGGCTCCCGCGGCATCTACCTGACCACCCGTCATGGCGGCGATGCCAAGAAGGTGCCCACCGGCGGCGGTGCGGCCTCCTTCCCCCGCTGGGGCATGCCTGACGGCAAGTAGTTTTTGGCAGATTTTGTAAAATCCGGAGGTCCTGCCCGGCTTTTTCGGAAAAACCGGGCAGATTTCTGGAAAAAATAGGGGAATCCCCCCTATCCTGACTTGACAAAACTTGGTTCACATATACCATCCGTTCTGCGGATGGGATACCGCCATCCGCTGTGTACAGAAAGGAAAGGTACCTTTTTGGAGTTAGAGCTGTTCAGGAGGACACACAATGAAACGCTACGCTCTTATCCTTGCTCTGGTTATGGCCCTCGCCGCCGGTTTCGGCTGCGCCAAGAAGACCCAGGACGCCACCGGCGATGTCGATGACATGAGCCCCGAAATGCGTGCTGCCATCCAGCAGATCACTGACGGTCGCGTGCTGTTTGCTTTCGACAAGTTCGACATTCAGCCCCAGTACAAAGACATGCTGACCGCCAAGGCTGAACTGATGAAGAAGTACCCCAGCATCCGCGTGCGCATCGAAGGTAACTGCGACGAACGCGGTACCCAGGAATACAACCTGGCCCTGGGCGAACGCCGCGCCCGCGCCGCTTATGACTACATGGTTCGCCTGGGCGTGAACCCCGGCCAGCTGGAAATGATCAGCTACGGCAAGGAAAAGCCCGTGGTGCAGGGTTCCGGCGAAAGCGTGTGGGCCCAGAACCGCCGCGACGACTTCTGCGTGATCGCTCACTAGTCGTCAGCCATCCGGCTTTTAAGGGTCGCCCTTCGGGGCGACCCTTTTTTTTCGCCCCCCGTCCAAGAGCCGCCCCTTGCGGGGGCGTACGCCTAAGGCTACACTGCTCCCGAAAAAGCGGCGACAGCCCCTTTTTCTTCCCCTGCCTGTCCGGGCAACAGGCCATGCAGACACTGCCTGCCCGTTTTGCAGTGCGCGCAGCAAGGATCAAAATGAAGATAGTTGTGCTTGACGGCGACGTCATCAACCCCGGCGACATCAGCTGGGCGCCCCTGGAAAAACTGGGCGAGGTGGCCATCTACGGCGATACGCCCGAAGACCTGATCGTGGAACGGGCCGCCGGCGCGGAAGTGCTGGTCACCAACAAGGTCCCCCTGCGGTCGGGCACGCTGTCCCGCCTGCCCGACCTGCGCATGGTGGCCGTCCTGGCCACAGGTTACGACATCATCGATACTGCCGACGCCGCCGCACACGGCATCCCTGTCTGCAACGTGGTGGCCTACGGCGTGGACGACGTGGCCCAGCATGCCTGGGCCCTGCTGCTGGAGCTGTGCCGCCGTACCGGCGAGCATACGGCCAGCGTCCGCGCCGGTGAATGGAAAGACACCTGGTGCTACTGGAAGACCACGCCCGTCTGCCTGCGCGGGCGGACGCTGGGCGTCATCGGCTTCGGCTCCATCGGCCGCCGTGTGGGCGAGCTGGGGCACGCCTTCGGCATGTCCGTCCTGGCCAACTGCCGCACCCCCCGCAACCCTCCGTCCTACAGCCCGTTCGCCTTCGCCTCCACGGACCAGATCTTCCAGCAGGCCGACGTCATCTCCCTGCACTGCCCGCTGACCGATGCCACCCGGGCCATCATCAACGCCAAGGCCCTGGCCCGCATGAAGCCCGGCGCCATCCTCATCAACACGGCCCGCGGCCCTCTGCTGGATGAGGCCGCCGTGGCCGAGGCCCTGCACAGCGGCAAACTGGGCGGCCTGGGCGTGGACGTGCTGGCCAAGGAGCCCCCGGCGGCGGACAATCCCCTGCTGCACACGCCCAACACCCTCATCACGCCCCACATGGCCTGGGCCACGGCCCGTTCGCGGCAGAACATCATCAACCTCACGGCCGAGAACATCCTCCGCTGGCAGCAGGGCACCCCGGTCAACGTGGTCAACGGCGTGAAGGAATAACCAACGAACCAACACCGGAAGGCGCGGGCACGGCCAGTGCCGCGCCTCCGGTCACGGAACGGCAAAAGCACCAGCCTCCCTGTCCTTTCCCCACCGGTCCTTTCCCCGAAAGGAAGCGGCAGGGGCTCAGGGACGCATCTTCCACAAGACATCCGAGCCCATCATGTTTTTCGACATCCACACCCACGCCTTCCATCCCAAGATCGCCCACAAGGCCGTGGACCATCTCAATACGGTCTATCACCTGGACTGTCGCGGTGACGGCACCATCGAACACCTTCTGGAGCGTGAGAAGGCCGCCGGCATCGACAGATGCATCGTCCTCTGTGCGGCCACGGCCCCCGCGCAAGTCATCCCGGCCAACAACTACGCCATGAAGCTGCAGCGGGAACATGAGGAAGTCATCGGCTTCGGCACCCTGCACCCGGCCTATGTGGACTGGGAAGACGAACTGGAACGCATGAAGGCGGGCGGCCTGCGCGGCATCAAGCTCCATCCCGATTTCCAGGGCTTCGCGCTCAACGACCGCCGCCTGCTGCCCATCTTCGAGAGCGCCCAGGACGATTTCGTCTTCGAGATCCATATCGGCAGCGACGATCCCCTGGACAAGGCCCCTTCCAGCCCCTTCATGCTGGCCGACCTCATGCGCTCCTTCCCGCGCCTGCGGGTCATCGGTGCCCATTTCGGCGGCTATCAGATGTGGGATTACAGCCTGGAGGCCCTGGGCGACTTTGAGAACCTCTGGATAGACACCTCCAGCACCACGCCCTATGTGACGCCCTCGCTCCTGCAGCGGCTGCTGGCCCGTCACTCCCCGGACAGGCTGCTGTTCGGCACGGACTGGCCGCTCTATGATCCCGCCCACGAGCTGGAGCGCCTGCGTACCATGAGCGGCCTGAGCGAGGACGCCATAGAACGCATCCTCAGCAATGCGGGCCGCCTGCTGGGGATCGGGGCTTGACAGCAGCCCCCTTTTACGGCTAGCTTGCCTTCAAGCCGGACGGCGGCAGCACTGCCAACCCCGTCAGGTTCGAAAGAAAGCAGCGGTAACAGCCGCTGCCGGGTGTCCGGCCCACAAAAGCCGCGAGCGTGGAAACGTTCGCGGCTTTTTGCGTTTGCAGCAAGCGATTTGGCAAGGCGCTTTTTTGGGGGAAGGGAGCCCCCTCATCTCTGCTGTCGATGCCCGTAAAGCTCCTTCGTCGCTAACGGGCACGGCCCTTCGGGCCGCCATTCGGTCGCTACTCGCGCGAGAGGGCGCCCTCCCCCCATCCCCTTCCCGGCGCGCTTTATAGGAACGCCGGCGCCGGTGCGTCACGAGATACGGCGTGGTGGCCTCTACCGAGCGGCATCAGGCCCGAAGCGCCCCGTCAGACTCCCGCCCTCTCCAGGCCCGGTCCCCTGCCCTGGCACACGCCTTCAAGCCGCCCGCCAAGTCACGGGAACAGCCTCCCAAGAGCCCGTACGAAGGGAAACAGCCTGTCCTGCAAAAAAACATCCATCATCCTCACCAAACACCTCCCCGAACGGCCTCCCCCAAAAACAAAAAGGCCCTGCCGGAGGACCGGCAAGGCCAGCAAGATCTTCATGTCACGACAGCCATCGGGGACCTGAATAAAAAGTTTTGGAAAGGTGGGGGGATCGGGGGGAGGGAGAACCTTTTTCCCGAAAAGGTTTCCCTCCCCCCCCGCAAACATCCTTCCCCACCCTAATGCCCGGTGATGGCGTATTTCTTGAGCTTGTACTGCAAAAGGCTCTTGGAGATGCCCAGCAGCTCGGCGGCCTTGACCTGCACCAGATCGGCGCGTACCAGCGCACGGCGGATGAGGGCGGCCTCGATCTTCTCCAAGGTATCGGCCAGGTCCAGCTGCACGGGCAGCAGGTCCACGGCGCTCTTGAACTGCGAATCCTCGTCCCGGATCTCGGCGGGCAGGTTGTCCACGTCGATGACCGTACCGGGCACCAGCACCATGCAGGATTCCACCACGTTCTCCAGCTGGCGGATATTGCCGGGCCACTCGTAGCCGCTCAGGTAGTTGAGGGCCTCGGTGGTGAACTTTTTGGCCGGCATGTCGTTCTCACGCGCCACCTTGTCCATGAAGTGGGCCACCAGCAGCGGGATGTCCTCCCGGCGCTCGCGCAGGGCCGGCAGAGGGATCTGCACCACGTTCAGGCGGTAGTAGAGGTCATCGCGGAAAGTGCCCTTCTCCACCATGGCGGCCAGATCCTTGTTGGTGGCGGCCACCACGCGGATGTCCACCTCGATCTCCTCACCGCCGCCCACGCGCTCGAAACGGCGCTCCTGCAGCACACGCAGCAGCTTGACCTGCAGATCGGGCGTCAGTTCGGCGATCTCATCCAAAAAGAGCGTACCGCCGTCGGCCTGCTCGAAACGGCCGCGCCGCATGGCCACGGCACCGGTGAAGGAGCCCTTTTCATGGCCGAAGAGCTCGCTCTCCAGCACGCCGGGGTTGAGGGCCATGCAGTTGACCGAGACGAAGGGCTTTTCCTTGCGCGGGCTGGCGTAATGGATGGCGCGGGCCACCAGTTCCTTGCCCGTGCCCGACTCGCCGGTGATGAGCACCGTGGAGCGGCTGGGCGCGGCACGGTCCACCATGACCAGCACATCGCGGATGGCGCGGCTGCGGCCCACGATCTGGTGCACGCTGTAGCGCTCTTCCATGGCTTCCTGCAGCAGGCGGTACTGACGATGGGCGCGGGCCAGCTCCGTGGCGTTGTGGATGGAGAGCAGCAGCTCGTCGTTGGAGAACGGCTTGGTGATGTAGTCGAAGGCCCCGTATTTCATGGCCTCCACGGCGCTTTCGATGGAGCCGAAGGCCGTCATGATGAGCACCGGGATGTAGGGCCAGCTCTTCTTCACGTGCTGGAGCACCTCGCGCCCGGAGACCTTGGGCATCTTCATGTCCGTCACCACCACGTCCACCTCGCTCTCGGCTAGGAAGGCCAAGGCCGTCTCGGGGTCGCTGATGGCGGTGACGGTGTAGCCCTCATCCTCCAGCAGGGTCTGCAACACCAGCAGGTAGTTTTTTTCGTCGTCGATGACCAGAATATGCGATTTGTCACTCATGGTGTTTCTCCCGGTACAGGCGTGAGGCGGCTCCGATCAGGCCCAGGACCGTATTGCCCGCAAAAAACTGATTTTCTGCCAGCAGCTCCGCCGATGAAGGACGCTGCGGCCAGCCTGCGACATCGTTCCTGCCCAGGCTGCCCGCAGGCGGGAGGCGGCCTGGCGTGCGGGCACGTCTAGCTCTCTTTGCCGGGCTCCGGCGTCCCGTTTTCTCTGTCGTCGGCGGGCCGGGCTGCGGCTTCTCCGCTTTCCTCGGGGGCGGACTGGGCTTCCGCGGCAGCAGCGGGGATCTCAGGCTCTTCAGGCTTTTCCGGCTCCGCCGCAGGCAGCAGGATGCGCACCAGGGCCCCGCCTTCGGGGCCGTTGGCCAGCCGGATCTCGCCGCCATGGCTGTTGATGATGGAACTGACGATGGGCAGGCCCAGGCCCGTACCGCCGTCCTTGGTGGTGAAGAAGGGATCCAGCACGCTGTCCAGCAGGGCCGGATCGAAACCCGGTCCCGAGTCCAGGGCCTCCAGCACCACGCGCCCGTCGTCGCTCCGGCGGCTGCTGATGCGGATGATGCCCGGCCCGTCCATGGCCTGCTGGCCGTTGACCAGGATGTTGTAGATGGCCCGGTAGAGCAGGTCCTTGTCACCGCGCACCCACAGACCGGGCGAGGTGGCCCGCTCGATGGCCACCCCCACACGGCCCAGCTCACCTTCCAGGAAGGCCAGCACCTGGCTCAGCACAAGATCCAGATCCACCAGATCCTGCCGCGGCTGGCGGGGACGGGCATAGTCCAGAAAATCGTTGACCGTCTGCGACAGACGGACGGACTCGTCATAGATGGCCTGCAGGATGCGCGAGGTCCCGGCATCGGCCTTGCCCATACGGCGTTGCAGCAGCTCCGCGCTGGAGCGGATGATGCCCAGCGGGTTGCGTATCTCGTGGGCGATACTGGCGATGACGCGGCCCATGCTGACCAGCTTCTCGTTGCTGTGCAGCTCGTTCTCCAGCTGGCGGTTCTTGGCCATGCGGTCGGCCAGGACGCGTTCCGCCCGCTGGATGAGCATCAGGAGCAAGGCGAACATGATGACCGACGACAGCAGGCAGGTCACCACCACCACGCCCTGGAAAAGCAAGATCTGCTCGTAATCGCTGGTGATGTCCTGCGTCAGCTCCAGCGCCCCCATGATGGGCGGCTCCGCCCCCGGCTGGAGGGGCTCCCCGCGCAGGGGATAGAGGGTCCGCAGGACGAAGGTCCCCGACGGCAGGGGCAGGTGGAAGATGGCCCGCCAGTCCGGGATATTGGAGATCAGCTCCGGCTTGGGCACGCCGCCGCGCAGGGTGCTGTCCAGGCTTTCCGGGCCCACGCCCATGCGGCCCAGCTCTTCCTTGCTGGTGGAATAGGCCACCACCCGCGTGAAGTCATAGATGCGCAGGCGTTCCATGGGCAGCCCGTGGACCACGGACTGCACCACCTGATCCAGCCTGTCGTACTGGCTGGGCTGGCGCAGGGCGATGCGCCCGTGGGCCAGCAGCGTGGGCAGGGCGAAACGCCGGTAGATCTGGTGGTTGAGGTTCTCGGCCAGCAAGCGGGAGAAGTTCTCCTGCCGTGTCAGCAGGGCCTCGCGCGCCGAATTGGCGATGAAGAACGACAGCACCAGACTGGTGGCCATGATGACCAGCAACGAGAGCCAGGACAGCGTGCGGGCATAGCTCAGCGGCAGATCCTGCTCTGCCGTCGCTCCCGCTGCGGCGGTACCACCTTTGAACATGCGATGCTCCAGTCTGCCGCCCACGGCCCGCAACAGGGCAGGCCGGAGGCGCGGCAGGGAAAAACGGGCTCCCTAGAAGCTCTCGGGCTCCTGCGCCACAGCCAGAAATTCGGCCAGGTCGGCAGCCTCCCGGGGATAACCGGACGCCCCCAGACGGGTGTTGGCCAGCCGCTTGCCCAGTTCCACCGCGGGCTGGTCCAGCGGATTGATGTCCATGAGCCAGCCGGTGAAGACCGTGGCCGCTTCCAGCAGCAGCATCATGCTGCCCGCGGCGCGGGGCGTGCATTCGCCCATCTCCATGTGCAGCAGGGGCACGCCGCTCTTGCACAGGGCCATGCGCGTGCCCAGGCCTTCGGCTTCCAGCAGGGCCCCGAAGGGCTTGCCGCGCAGCCAGCTCCAGTGGTCAGGCAGGTCCCGGCCGAAATGCCGCCCCTGCTCCAGTCCCCTGGCGGTCACGAAGATGCAGCCCTTGTCACGCTGCCCGTCCAGGAACATCTGGTTGACGGAATGCTGGTCCGTGACCCCGGTGGCGGGCACGGGCATGATGCCCTTGCCGTCCTTGCCCAGGCTCTCGGCCCAGAGCTGGGCGAACCAGGGGCCATAGGTGGCCCATTGCGGCACATAGCAGAAAAACACCAGCTGGCTGTAGCCGTGGCTTTCCAGAGCATTGGCCCAGCAGGCCAGATGGAAGGCGGGATGCCCGGCAAGGCAGGACGGATCCTGGGCCAGCGGGCGGGCCACAGCGGCCGCCCCGTCCAGCAGGGCCTGCCAGTCGATACCCAAAAAGGCGGCGGGCAGCAGGCCCACGGCCGAAAGGGCCGAATAGCGGCCGCCCAGATTGTCCGGCACTTCCAGCGAATCCAGAGCGTAGCGGGAGGCCTCCTCGCGCAGGAAACCCTGGTGCAGGTCCGTGACCACGATCATGTGCTCGTGCCAGCGCTCGCCCAGGGCCTTGCGCAGCCAGTCCCGGCAAAGGAAGTACTGGGCAAGGGTCTCGATGGTGCCGCCGGACTTGCTGATGCAGACCACCGTGGTCTCGTGGGGCGGCAGCTTGGCCAGCCAGCTCTCGAAGGTGGCGGCGCAGACGTTGTCCGCGATCCAAAGGCAGGGGCCGTCATGGCAGGGACCGTCCTGCCCGGGCGCAAAGGCGCGCTGCAGGGCGCGGGCCCCCAGTGCGGAGCCGCCGATGCCCAGCACCAGCATATGGCGCCGCGCACGCACCCGGGGCAGCAGGGGCGGCAGTTCCCGCTCCAGGCGTTCCCGGTACGGCATGGTCAGGAAAGGCAGCGAGCCTTGCGCGCATTCCGTCTCCAGACGGCGCGACAGCTCCGGCGCACGCGCGGCGAAAACGGCGGCAGCGTCCCGCTGCAGGCGACCTGTATAGGCGCGGGACCATTCAAGCGTATGCATCATGGTGTCCTCCCCCTGGATGGGGCGTCTTCCGCAAGGGAAGCCAAAAGGACCGGCAGGGCCGGAAAGAGGCCCGGAGCGGCACCACGATGATGCCGCTCCGTGAGATCAAAACAGTTTCAGGGGCTTGGGGGCAAAAAAGCGCCGCCGCACCTCTTTGTAGGTCTGCGGTCGCACACCGAAACGGTAGCGCCACAGCACGCAGTCCTCACGGGCGGCACACTGGCGCACGTCGGCACGGCTGCCGGCGCACATCATGCACTGCCCGCGGATGACGCGCAGGGCGCGGCGCGGCGCATCCGGGCCATGCCATTCCGGACGGCTGTCCGCCTCGATGGCGGCCATGCGCCAGCCCCACAGGGGGCAGTCCTCATCCGCGCACTGACGCACGGAACGGGAGGAATTGCCCTGACATTCAAGACAAAATTGCCGGATGGCGGCAACAGGGCCAGGATTGGCCATGGATCCCCCCGCCTAGGCCGATTCCCGGCCGCAGCACTTCTTGTACTTTTTGCCGCTGCCGCAGGGACAGGGATCGTTACGGCCCACCTTGGGCTCGGGACGACGGTAAGCCTTGGGGCGACGGGCCACGCCGTCCACATAGTACAGCTTGCCGTCCTTGCGCTGGAAAAAGCTGCGTTCGCCGATCTGGCGCACGGAACCTTCCAGTTCGTAGTAGGCATAAAATTCGGCCGTATCGAAGAGCTCGCCGTTCTCGCCTTCGGGCTGGTCCTTTTCACAGGGGCCCATGTCCAGACGCAGCCAGTGGACGTCACGGGTCTGCTCTTCCAGCATCTGGGCGGTCAGATCTTCGCGATAGGCGGGATGGGTGGTCTCCACCAGATAATCGAATTTGTCGAGGCAATAGGCGCTGAAGCGCGAGCGCACCATGGTGTCGGCATCATCGGGCCAGGCCTTGCCTTCCAGGTAGGGACCACAACATTCGTCCAGAGGGCGGCCACTGCCGCAGGGACACAGTTCAGACATCTTGCAGTTACATCCTTGTTATGACAGCTGCCATGGCAGAGCCACGGCGCTTTGCAAGTGTAGCCCATGGCCGCCTCGGCGGCAAGCAGGACAGGCGGGGGACGGCGGAACGGGGCGCGTTGCGGGGCATGACGCTGTTCCCGCCCCGGCGGCCCCTCTTCCGGGAGACAGCCGGACACCGGCCCTCCTTCCCTTCCGGGACGGGACATGCCGAAAAGCCCGGCGCGCGGCCGGAGCCCACAGACGATGAAAAAGGGCCTCCCTGCCGGGAAGCCCTCCATGCTATCTTTTTTGGCAAAAGACTCAGTTGCGCGGTGCGGACAGACGCACGTAGCAGCTTTCCGGGATTTCGCCGTCGGGCAGTTCCCCGGCAGCCATCCGCAATTCCATGCAGGTGGCGGCCTTTTTCTCCAGCCTGGCCCGGCCCAGCAGTTGCCCACCGGCATCCACCACCTCGCACAGGGCCCCTTCGGCGGGGCCTTCCTTCTTGGAGCCCGAGCACCAGAGCATCAGGCTGCCGTCCTTCCGGGCCTCCGTGCGGAACACTTCGCTGAACCCGGCGTACCAGAGCAGCCTGACGATGCGCCGCCCGGACAGGAAGGAGAGCAGGCCCGGCACGACGCCGATACAGGCCAGGATGCCGGACAGCCAGAAGGGATTGAAGCCCAGCAGGGACACGGTCAGGGAGTAGGCCCCCTGACGCAGGCTGGCGGCGTCGCTCCAGACGGTGACCTCATAGCGCTGCGTGGCGCTGGCCGGTGTGCCGCGCACCCGGACGCTCAGGGCATAGGTGCCGGGAGTGGCCCCCTGCTCCGCCACGATCTCGCCGCGCCACATGCCGTTGCCGAACCAGTAGCTGGCAAAAAAGCCGTCCAGACGGAAGCTCAGCGGCGCGCCTTCCGGAGTCACGGAGACCAGCAGGTCGCTGTCGCGCGGCTTGTCGATGCCGATGGGGCCGGAAAGCATGGTCCCCTGCCCGGCAACGATGTCCAGATGGTAGGACCCGGCACGCATGAGGGCCTGCAGACCGTCCACAAGAACGAGGACAGCCAGCCCCAGCACAAGAGCAGCCAGCAGACCTGTGCGGCGCTGGCGTTCTTTGAGGGCTGGCAGTGCCTGCCAGAAGGAATTGGAGGAATCGCTCATACGGGCAGTCTAGAGGAAGAGCGGCCTTCCGGCAAGCCCGCCGCCTCCGCTTCGGGCCCCGGCCCAAAGCGGCGGGGACGGAGGGCAGCGGGCTTTTCCGGAGGCGAATGTCAGCGAACGATCCCCAGGTGGTGCTGGGGCTGTTCCAGGACCCGCCAGTAGACCAGACTGGCGCCCTGCCGGGGCAGTTCGATGTAGGTGGCGCCTTCATCGGCGTAGACCTGGCGGATCTTGCGGATCAGGGCGAACGCCCCCATCCAGACAGGAATGGAGATGCCAAAGAACCAGAGGCAGAACGTGCTCATGGAGGACATGGGCGAACGGGAGGCCATGTACATGCCCAGGAAGACAGCGCCTATCATCACCACATTGGCAACAATGCGGACGATGCTGGAATACAGGGAACGCTTGTAGCTGCTGGTCATGACGGGCTCCTTGGCGGGAAGAAGGTCTGTTATCAAAAGACTGCCGGGAAAGGGCTTTTCACGGCAGTCTCGTCTAGCAGGAGGGTGTGGGGGGCGGAGGGCCGCCCCCCGGGTTGTGGATGCTGCTGTTGTTTACTTCTTGAAGATGTTGGTGCGGGTGATGTTCATGAACCGCAGGGCCTGATGCTTGGCATTTTCCTTGTAGTACATGCGGACTTCGTCACCGGCTTCCCAGGTGGCCGGGGGCAGGTCGATCTTGTCAGCGGGGATGGTGAAGGTCACCAGGGCCTGCAGGCGGGCCGAGTATTCGGTCACAGACATCTTATCCTTGTCGATGATGGGGAAGGTCTTGCCGTGCACCTTGGGATGGGTGCGCTTGATGCCCTTCTCAACATCGGTGAACTGCACGTTCAGGACTTCCAGAGCCTTGGTCTCGGGGTTGAAGATGGTGACGGTGGACTTTTCCAGGTCGAACATCACGCGGCCGCCGGGAACGGGCAGGGGACCGATTTCAGACGGATCGGCAGGCAGGGTGTACTCATGGACGCCGCCGGAGTAGTGGGGGTTGAGCTGGTCATGGTTGACGTCCAGCACCACCAGAAGGGTTTTGGTTTCGGGATTGAAGGCCACACAGCGGCCCTGTTCCACCTGGCCAAATTCGCACGCGGTCAGACCGAGGCTGAGAGCCAGTACCAGAGTCAGGATTACGTTACGCATTCTCATGTGCTGCCTCCTTACGCCTGGCGCTTCTTGGCGGCCAGTTCAGCCTTGGCGCCCTGAACCATACGGACGGTGATGTAGAGGGAGATGGCGCTCACGAAGCCCAAGACCACCACGGTGGCGATGCCGTTGATGAAGCCGGCATAGGCGGGGAAGTAGGGCTGGATGAGCTTCAGGACCACGGAAGCGAGGCAGCCGAGCACGGCGCAGCCGAAGGCGATACGGATGCCGTAACCCTTGATGTACTTGGTGGCGACAGCGCCGACCTGGGCACCGATGGCGGCGCCGACCAGCATGATGAGGGCGGCCACGAGTTCAGTACGACCCTTGAAGGTGAAGGAAGCGGCGCCGTACAGGCCGGAGATGGCCACTTCGAAGAGGTCCGTACCCACGGCCACGTGGGTGGGGCAACCAACCAGGTACACCAGGGCGGGCATGCGGATCAGACCGCCGCCGATGCCGAGGATACCGGCCAGCCAGCCAGTGAACAGGGAGACCACGATGGGCAGCCAGGCGGAGCAGTAGATACCGGCGCCGTGGAAGTGCACCATGGGGGGAATGCGGATGGCGTGCAGCTTGGAGGCCCAGTCGATACCGGTGGCGGTAGCGGAGAGCTCTTCACCGCGGGCAGCGGCTTCGCGTTCCTTCTTCTTGCGCAGGGACACGTCATGGAAGACCATCCAGGCCATGCAGATCAGCAGCACGACGTACAGCCAGCGCACGACCTTGTCGACGGAGCCCAGGCGTTCCAGCCACATCAGCATCTGGGCGCCCAGTTCCACACCGATGATGGTACCGGCCAGCATGGTCAGGCCGAGCTTGTAGTCAACGTTACCGAACTTGCCGTGCCGCAGGGTCGAGATCAGGGATTTGCCGGCCATGTGGGCAACGTCCGTGCCCACGGCGAAGGCCATGGGGAAGCCGAGGATGTTCAGACCGGGGGTAACCATCCAGGCACCGCCCATACCAAAGAAACCACCGATAATGCCGACGCCGAGACCCAGAATGATCAGACCGGGCCAGAAAATCGTCACGCCGGAGATGGGCATCAAAACATACAACCAATCCATGTTTTCCTCCCTTCCGGCCTAGTGTTCAGCCAGCTCGCGGTGCTTGAGGTCGATACCGATGTGCGACATCACAACGTCGGCCAGGAAGCCGAAGATGCAGCCGACCGTCGGGATGATGATGATGGTCAGGATGGTGAAGTACAGATGACTGTCATTGTACATCTGCGCCCACCACAGCATGATACCGTCCAGGCGGCGGGTATCGGCCACGATGACCACGTTTGCCGCTGCCTTCTTGGCTGCCAGGGCCAGGGAAGGCATCATGACCAGCAGCATGACGAAGCTGCCCGCAATAGCTGTCCAGAGCTTGCGCATCATTTTCATGTTCTCCTCCGGGTCTTGGGGTTGTTACATCCAGATCCTGCGTCCCACGGCAGGACCATTCGTCCCAAAATTCACATTCTCGTTTTAAGCAACACCCGTGCCAATTTCGCTAAAAAACCCGGAAATCCTTGATTAGCAACACTGCCAAGCGTTTTTTCTCTTGCGCAAACTGCGCATTGCGGATAGATTTTCAGGAAAGTTGCACGCTTTTTGCGTTATCGGGAGGATGTATGCGCATCTGGACCAGACCCGTCCTGGGAAATTCGCTGGAAACCACCCGGTTCTTCGTCAACCGCAGCATGACAAGCCGGGTGCTTTTGCTCGGTTTACCGCTATTGACGCTGGTTTTATTACTTGTTTTCCTCGCAACGGGACGCAGTATCGAAGCCCTGGTCAATCGCGCAATAGCCCGCAATGCCCAGTTGCAGGCTCAGGCCATGAGCCTTTCGCTTGAGCAAATTCTCACAGAGACCCGAAACCAGCTCCTCATCCTGGCCGCCGGCTCCATGGACCCCAAAGATATGGTGCGCCGCCTCCAGTTCCGCGTGCGTGCCGAAGGCCTGCGCTACCGCGAGGTGGCCTTCATGGGCACGGATCCCTCCCAGCGCTATCTGCTGCTCAGCTACGGCGGCGAGATCATCTCCATCCCTCCCGATATCGCCTCCGCCACCGTGGGCAACCCCTTCACCAGCCTGAGCGCGGCCCAGCGGCCCGGCCATGTGCAGGTCAGCCAGCCCCTGGAAGTGGTCTATTCCATGGTCCCGCTCAACGATTCCGTGCAAAGCATCCCCCTTTACGTCATCCGCTTCTCCACGCCCATCTACGACAGCCAGGGCGTCTTTCAGGGCATGCTCATCCTTTCTCTGGACCTGACCGTCCTGCGCGACGCCATCAGCATGTTCTCGTCGTCGTCCGCTCCCCTGCGCACCGCCGACGACGAGACCCGCATCCGCAGCATCTTCTTCGACAACCAGGGCTGGATGCTCTTCCAGTCCGAGAATCTGGAGGCGGACGAGGCCAGCGGCCGCCTCAACAGCGACTCGCTGCGCGCCGGCTTCCAGGGCGAGTTCGGCCGCGCCGGTTTCAGCACCGCCTTCCGGCCAGGCCCCAACCACGTCAATTACTGGTCCATGGTCTCCAACGTCCAGGCCGGGCACTCCGGCCAGATCTTCCTGGACAACAGCGATGCCTGGGGGCAGGAGAACAGCGCCGTGGAAGGCGTCAGCTTCGCGCCCGTCACCTTTGCCGCCAATCCCGACAGCCCGCGTACCATCATGGGCGGCCTGGCCGTGCTGGACACCAGCTTCACCGCCACCCGCACCGGCATCCAGATCATCGGCATCTACAGCATCTGCCTGCTGGCCGGCATCTGCCTGCTGGGCCTGGGCCTGGCCTGGCTGGCACGCGGCACCACCAAGCGCCTGCGCCGCCTGTCCAATGAAGTGAACATGCGCATCGACAGCCACAGCTCCAACCCGCTGGTGCTGCCGCCCATGCCCCGGGAGCTCGAACAGCTCAAGGATGCCATCAACGCCCTGCTCCACCGCCTGCGCCGCAGCGAGGAGGAACAGCTCAACCAGCAGCTCATGCAGGACGCCCGCTGGGCCCGCGAACCAGCCGAGAACATGCCGGAGCTGGACGACATCCCCGAAAACGGCCTTGTGGGCACCTCCGCCGCCATGCAGGACCTGCGCGCCAACATCCTCAAGGCCGCGCCCACCATGGCCGACGTCCTCGTCATCGGCGAGACGGGCACCGGCAAGGAGCTTGTCTCGGCGGCCATCCACCAGGCCAGCCCCCGGGCCAACGGCCCCTTCATCACCATCAACTGCGGTGCCCTGGACGAGAACCTGCTCATGGATACCCTGTTCGGCCACGTCAAGGGCGCCTTCACCGAGGCGCGCCAGCCCCGCAAGGGCGCCTTCCTCACGGCCGAGGGCGGCACCCTGATGCTGGACGAGATCGGCAACGCGGCCCCCAAGGTCCAGCAGGCCCTGCTGCGGGCGCTCTCCACCCGCATGATCCGCCCGCTGGGCAGCGACGAGGACGTGCCTTTCGATACCCGCATCATCGCCGCCACCAACGCGGAGCTGTTGCAGGACGCCCAGGAAGGCTCCTTCCGCGAGGACCTCTATTACCGTCTGGCCGTCATCACCATCCGCACGCCCCCCCTGCGCCGCCGCAAGTCCGACCTGCCCCTGCTGGCCGTCTTTTTCCTGACCCGGGCCGCGGAATCCCAGGGCCTGCCCACGCCGCGCCTCAGCCGCGGCGCCCTGCGCAAGCTCCAGGAATACCACTGGCCGGGCAACGTGCGCGAGCTGCAGAACTGCCTGACCCGAGCCCTGGCTTTTTGCGAAAATGGCCTCATTTTTGCAGAAAACATCCAGTTGGGACCGGATACCCTTCCCGGAGACATTGCGCGACCGGAACGCGGCAAGCTCTCCTGCCCGCCCGCACGGGCCGACAGCAGGCAGCCCCACGGCGAGGCTGCGGAAACGGCAGAAAGCCCTGTTGCCCAGCCCGTTCCGGCCGAAAGCGAGGATCAGGGCGCGATGCCCGCTGCGGAAGATGCCCAGCCGCGCCTCAATGCCCGTCTTGCCCGTCTGCTGCCCCAGATCGTGGAGCTCGGCAGCATCAGCCGGCAGGAATATCAGGACATGGCAGGCAAGGACATCTCCATGCGTACCGCCCAGTACGACCTGCAGATCCTGGTCCGTCTGGGCCTTGTCCGCAGGGAAGGGCGCGGCCCGGCCCAACGCTATATAGTGTTGCCGGCAGCACGCGGGTTCCGCGCCTGAGGCAGCCCTTCCGTGACATGACGGCACGGCGGTAGGCCGCCTGCCGGATGCCGGACGGTCTGCCCCGGGCGGCCGCGGCCTCCAGGAACAGGCCGGGCCTACCTGCGCCGTCTGCCTTCCATGCCCTGCCGGGGGAAGCAAAAGGAAGTTCCATGACCACGACCATCAAGACTCTCAAACGCCTGTTTGGCCTGGAGCCGCGCATCAGCCGCGAGCAGGCCATGGCCGCTTTTGGCCGTCGCTACGCCTCCTTCAACGAGCTGCTCCAGTCCAATGCGGACCTGGCCGCCATCCTGGCCAAGCTGGACGCGGCCCAGCGCGGCGACAAGCATCTGGAGACCCATCAGGTACGGCGCATCGCCCGCAAGGCGGTCTTCCACTGCGAACGCATGGCGGCCTGCCTCAACGACATGTCGCGCAACCGCTACAAGGATCTGGAAAAAAGCGTGGCTGCCATCGGGCGGCACATCGAGAACGAGCTGGAGAAGCATACCCGCGGCGACGTCAATGCGCTCATCCTGCCCCTGACGGAAGTGGACGCCAGCATGGGCTACAGCGTGGGCGGCAAGAACGCCAACCTGGGCGAACTGAGCAACATGCTGGACATGCCCGTGCCCCCCGGCTTCGCGGTCACCATCCAGGCCAGCAGCCTGGCCCTGCTGCGCCCCAGCGGCCTGTTCAAGAAGATCCATTCCACCCTGTGCAAGGTGGACGCCGACGTGCCCCACAGCCTGCAGGACGCTGCCCGTACCGTGCAGAACCTGATCCTGGAAGCCCCTCTGCCCGAAGAAGTGGAAAAAGCCCTGCTCGACGGCTGGGACGAAGCTTTCGGCAAGGACAGCCAGGTACAGGCCGCCCTGCGCTCCAGTGCCGTGGACGAGGACGGGGTGCAGTCCTTTGCCGGCCAGTACCTGAGCATCCTCGGCGTCACGCGCGAGAGCCTGCCCACGGCCTTCAAGCGCGTGCTGGCCAGTCTGTTCTCGCCCCGTGCCCTGGCCTACCGCGCCCGCAACGGCTATCCGCTGGACGCCACCAGCATGGGCATGTGCTGTCTCAAGATGGTGCAGGCCAAGGCGGCCGGCGTGGCCTTCTCCCGGCATCCCGTGGACCTGCGCTCCAACTGCGTCATGATCCAGGGCACCTGGGGCCTGGGCGAGATGGTGGTGGACGGCACGGCCACCCCGGACAACTGGCTGGTCTCGCGCGCCAACCTGCGCATCCAGCAGGAGACCATCGCCCACAAGGAGGTCCGCCTCGTGCTGGCTCCCGGACGCCACGGCGTGGAGAGCAAGGAAGAGGACGTGCCCGAAAGCCTGCGCAACGTGCCCAGCCTGTCGCATGAGCAGGCGCAGCAGCTGGCCTCCATGGCGCTGGAACTGGAACGCCATTACCAGTACCCGCAGGACGTGGAATGGGCCGTGGACGAAGACGACCAGATCATCCTGCTCCAGACCCGGCCCATGGGTCTGGACGCCTCGGTCAGCGAAGTGACGGCCCCGGCGCTCTCGCACCTGCGTCCCCTGCTCAGCGGCGGCGAAGTGGCGGCCAGGGGCGTGGGCTGCGGCCCCGTCATCCATGTGCATCCTTCGCAGGACCTCACCCACTTCCCCGAAGGCGCGGTCATGCTCCTGCAGCACACCTCGCCCGACGCCATGGTGGCCATGCAGCGGGTCTCGGCCATCATCGCCGAGACGGGCAGCCTTACCGGTCATATGGCGTCTGTCTGCCGTGAATTCGGCATGCCCACGGTCATCAACCTGCCCGGTGCCACCAGCTTGCTGGAAGAAGGCGAGGTCGTCACCGTGGATGCCATCGGCGGGCGAGTGTTCAAGGGCGAGATCCCCGAGCTGCTGGCCCTGCGCCTGCAACCCCGCCGTCCCGCCGCGGATACCCCGGCCCTGATCCTGCTGCGCCGCATCGCCAGCTACATCATGCCCCTGCATCTGGTGGACCCGCATTCGGAGCTCTTCAGCCCGGCCAACTGCACCTCGCTGCACGACGTCATGCGTTATGCCCATGAAAAAAGCTACAGCGAGATGTTCCTCATCTCCGACAGCGTCACCGAGGGCAGCATGGGCGCGGCCAGCCAGCTGGTCTGTCCGGTGCCGCTGGACCTGTACGTCATCGACCTCGGCGGCGGCCTCAAGAATCCCGAGTCCCGCCGCGTCACGCCCGAGGACGTCATCAGCGAGCCCTTCGCGGAAGTGCTGTCCGGCATGCTCAATCCTGCCGTCCAGGCCCGTGGGCCCCGCCCCATCAACATGCGCGGCTTCCTGTCCGTCATGAGCCAGAACATGAGCGGCGGCAACCAGCAGGGCGGCCAGCGTTTCGGCGACCGCAGCTACGCCATCGTCTCGGACCGTTATGTGAACTTCTCCTCGCGCGTGGGCTACCACTACGCCATCCTGGACAGCTGGTGCGGCGAGACCCTGAGCAAGAACTACATCCGCTTCGAATTCGCCGGCGGTGCGGCCGGCAGCGTGCAGCGCGAACGGCGCGTGCGCTGCATCGGGGTCATCCTGACGGAGCTGGGCTTTACTGTAGAAATAGTAGGCGACCGTATCCGCGCCCGCTACCAGAAGTACCCCCGGCTGGATGTCCTCTCGCGCCTGGACCAGCTGGGCCGCCTGCTCATCATGACCCGCCAGATGGACATGCTCATGACCTCCGATGCGGCCGTGCACGGCTATGCCATGAAATTCCTCAACGGCGAATATCACTGATCCCCGGCGGAGGATCGTATCCTGTCATGGAAGCCCCTCCCCTGCGGAGGGGCTTTCCTGTTCCTCTCTTTCGGCAGAGTAGCCACTTTTTTGTGCGGATCGGGTTGCGGACGCAACCAAATAGCCTTAGATTGTCTCGTCTCCCTCTCCCTTTTCAGCAAGGCGGTCTCCCATGCTCCCTACGCTGCCCGAAAACGAAAAAAAACAGACCCTCTTCAGTCGCGACTTCATCCTGCTTTTCTGCATGGCCATGTGCAACAACAGCTATATGGCCGTCTTCTACTGTTTCGAACAATGGCTGGAAGGCTTGCAGGTCAGCCCCAACTGGCGCGGCATCCTGCTCTCGGCCCTGTTCGCCATGGTCCTGCTCTGGCGGCCCCTGGCCAGCATCGTGCTGCTCTCGCGCAGCAAGCTGCCTGCCCTGCTGGTCACCATCTGCCTTTCCAGCTGCATCATGCTGGCCTATCCCTTCATCCACGGGCCCGACAGCATCTGGCTGATCCTGGGCCTGCGCATCGCCCAGGGCATCTCGCTGGCGGTCTACTCCAGCTGTGTGGTGGCCGTGCTGGTCAGCTGCATCCCCAAGGGCCAGAGCGCCCGGGGCTTCGCCATCTTCTCCCTGACCACCCTGCTGCCCTATTCCATCATCCCGGCCGTGGGCGAACAGATCCTGCCCCTGCTGGGCGGTGAGCCCCGTTTGTTCGCGCTCATGGCCGTACTGGCCATCCCCGCCCTGTGCATGCTCGTGCCCCTGGCCCCCAAGCTGCGCAAGCCCGAGATCTCCGCCGATACGGCCAAGAACCAGATGACGCCGCGCGCCATCCTCTATTCCATGACCCACTCCGGCCTGGGCTGCATCTATCTGGCCTGCCTTTCCTTCAGCATCATGACGGCCCTGGCCATCTACTTCATGAAGGGCCTGTGCGTGACCACCGGCGCCACCCCGGCCATGTTCTTCATGGGCTACACCACCACCATCATCCTGGTGCGTCTGTTCGGCGGCCATGTGCTGGATACCCTGCCCCGCTACCGTATCGTGCCCCTGTGCGCCGTGGCCCTGGCCATCAGCATGACCGGTCTGGCCTGGGGCCCCCTCTGGGCCTTCCTGCCCCTGACAATCCTGTACGGCATCGGCCTGGGCCTGCTCTATCCTTTGCTGGCGGCCACCATCTACGACCGCTCCACGGACGCCACGCGCTCCATCAACTCCAACGTGATGATGCTCACCTTCGATGCCAGCGGCATGCTGGGCCCCCTGCTGGGCGGCGCCGTGATCCATGCCGGTTTCGGCTACCGGGGCGTCTTCATGGCGGCGGCCTTCATGGTGCTGTGCAGCGGCGGCTTCATGGTCCTCGACCGCCTGCGTCTGGCCCTTTGGGACCGCAGGGAACAGCGGAAGCACTGATCCCCCGCCGCCCCGCCTGCCTGCCGGAAGGGAGGCTTGCCAGTGCGTTTTCCCGCCAAAACGCAGAAAACCACCCGGTAAAACGGGTGGTTTTCTATTTTGCCTTTAAAAAAGGGAGGGAGGCCAGTCCCCGGCGGGCCGTCCGGGATGGAGCACGGGCTTGCCCTGCGTCGCAGGGCGGGCTCTGTCCCGCTTGCCTCCCGCGGACGCAGATGCCTTCCAGACCGGGACCGACGCCGCCCGAAGCGCCTAGCTCTCCAGCGCCTGGGCCTCCTTGCCCAGGATGACGAACAGCTGGCGCAGGTTCTCCACGGCCACCACGCGCGGGCTGCCCCCGGCATCGCTCACCCGCGCACGCACGGCATAGCTGTTGCCGTTGCCGTGGTCACGCAGCACGAAGGGCACGATCCAGTCCTTGCCCTGCCGCACGGGCGTGCCCACATTGCGGATCTCCTTGCGGCCCATGGACACGGACTCGAACAGGGGCGCCACCCAGCCTTCCGTCCGGTAGTCCTGCACGCTCTTCCCGGCAAAAGCCCCGGAAGCGATGCCATTGTGCACGAAGGCCCGGGCTTCGGAGACCAGCAGCTTGCGCACGCCCAGGCCGTTGTCCTCGGCCATGGCGGCCCCGGAGAACATCAGGGCCAGCATGGGCGGCAGCAAGGAAGAGTTCTCCGGCTTGGCGGCCTCCTTCATGAACAGGTCCACGGCCTCATTGAGGATGGCATCCATATCCACGAGCTGCTCGAAGCAGGCCGCATCCGCATTGTCCACGGCCCCGCCCGCCTCCACCACGCAGGCCCGGGCCGCATCGGACGAAAGGGCGCGGGCCCCGGCAGGCCAAAGGCACAGGCAGCACAAAAGCAGCGCACAACACAGGATGCTGCCGCGGCAAAACATGTCTTTGATGACTACAGCGCGCATGGCACGCCTCCTTGCGGGCACGGGCCCGCCGTTAGAACCGGGACATCCCGGCAGACCGGGAGGGGCCGCCAAGGCTCCCTTACCCGGCGTGTGAAAAAGGGGAGCCGCCCGAAGGCACTCCCCCTCTTTGCCTTGAAATGTGAGAATCGTGAAACTGCCGGAACTCCGGCCGGATCCAGCCTGCCGCGAAAGGACATCCTTCCCGCATGGCCGTATGACCGGAGACGGCTGCCATACCGCCCTGCCTCCGCCCTTCCCGTTCCCCTGCTTGCGGGAACGGGCCGGACGTCGTCTCCCTAACGGGACGGGGCCGGTGCGGGCAGTACGGGACCGCCGGCCGAAGCGCCTCCCGTTGCCGGGGGCTGGGCCGCAGGCATGGGCACGGACGCGGGCGCCGCAGG
>ERZ773260.368-NODE-368-length-67256-cov-26.855761_pt1 | contig 67256 bp, 57 predicted proteins | sample MGYA00511387_ERZ773260 | MGnify/ENA primary metagenome ERZ773260 (study PRJEB29015, sample SAMEA2737745) | human gut metagenome | biome: human gut; feature: human-associated habitat; material: faeces | place: China | collected 2012 ...
TTTTTTATGAACCCTTGGTCCTTCTTTTTTATAGGCTATGTTTTTTCACAGCCCCATAAGAAAAAACGGCGAAGCCTGTCCTATACCAAGACATATTCCGCCGTTTTTTCATTAGATTGTAACTGTTCAGGACGAGGCATCTTGTCATCCGGCAAAGTCGAACAAGAAGCATCTGAAATTCCTCCGATGTGAGATTTGGCTGGACAATCCGCTTACAAGCAAGCTTGATACAGATTTTTCCGCCATATCTACTGCCGCCCTGAATAGTTGTATTAGATCATTCTATTTTCCTCTATGTTTCCTCTGATTTACAGTTATACCTCAAAAATCAAATCTCCATAGCTGGGGAAAGGCCACAGATCCTTATCCACGATCATTTCCAGACGATCTGCCGGAGCGCGAAGTGCATCCATTGCCGGAACTACCTTCTCATGGTATGCATGAGCCTGCTCTGCACTTTCCAGTCTGGAGCAATTCTCCAGGGCCTCTTCCAGAGAAGCCAGCGCAACCTTCATATCAGACAGCAGGGCAGAGGTTTCCACCAGAAGCTCTGTCTGAACACTGACATCAGCCTCCGGACAGGCATTTTTCACCGCCCCCAGAGAACCAGCCAGCTGCGTCGTATATTTTATCACAGCCGGAATAATCTGCTTGCTGGCCATATCAATCATGGTTTTTGCCTCAATATTAATTACCTTGGAGTAATTCTCATACTCAATCTCCGCACGGGATTCCAGCTCCGCTCTGGTAAACACACCAAACTGCTCATACAGTTTGACTGACTTCTCTGTTGTAATAGAAGGAATTGCATCTACCATAGAAACAATATTGGGAAGACCTCGTTTTTCTGCCTCAGCCACCCACGCGTCTGAATAGCCGTTGCCATTGAAAATAATTCTTCTGTGCTCCTTCAGAAGCTTCTTGATCATGTCATGAACTGCTTCAGAAAAATCCTCAGCATTTTCCAGCTCGTCGGCTGCTTCCTGGAATGCCTCTGCCACAATGGTATTCAGAACCACATTGGCTGGCGCAACAGAATCAGAAGCTCCCACCATGCGGAATTCAAACTTATTGCCTGTAAAAGCAAAGGGTGAAGTACGATTTCTGTCTGTAGCATCCAGATCCAAATCCGGCAGAGTTGCCACGCCGGTCCTTAAAGTCCCACCCTGCTTGGAATGAGTCGCCTCACCAGTGCTGCACAGCTGGTCAATCACGTCCTCCAGCTGATCTCCCAAAAATACAGAAATAATCGCCGGCGGTGCTTCATTCGCCCCCAGGCGGTGATCATTTCCTACATCTGCCGCAGACTCACGAAGCAGATCTGCATGAACATCCACAGCCTTTAAAATACAGGCCAGAACCAGCAGAAACTGGATATTTTCATGAGGAGTATCGCCAGGACTTAACAGATTAATGCCGTCATCGCTGATCAGAGACCAGTTGTTATGCTTTCCGGAGCCATTCACTCCAGCAAAGGGTTTCTCATGAAGAAGACAGGTCATTCCATGACGTCCCGCAACCTTTTTCATCGCCTCCATAGTCATCTGATTGTGATCCACAGCCAGATTTGCCTGCTCATAAATAGGTGCCAGCTCGTGCTGGGCCGGTGCTGCCTCATTGTGCTGTGTCTTGGCTGTCACGCCCAGCTTCCACAGTTCTATATTCAGATCTCTCATATAGGCGCCGATCCGTTCCCGGATAGCTCCGAAATAATGATCATCCAGCTCCTGTCCCTTGGGAGGCATGGCTCCAAACAGGGTTCTTCCTGCATAAATCAGATCCTTTCTCTGGAGATACTTGTCCCGGTCTACCATAAAATATTCCTGCTCTGATCCTACAGAAGGAACAACCCGCTTGGCTGTAGTATTCCCAAACAGGCGAAGAATCCGCAGAGCCTGCTTGTCAATAGCCTGCATGGAACGCAAAAGCGGTGTTTTCTGATCCAACGCCTCGCCCCGGTAGGAACAGAACGCGGTCGGAATACAGAGTGTCACTCCACAGGCATCCTCTCTCAAAAATGCCGGAGAAGTGCAGTCCCAGGCAGTATATCCTCTTGCCTCAAAGGTTGCCCGCAGTCCGCCAGAGGGGAATGAAGATGCATCCGGCTCACCCTTGATCAGTTCCTTGGCAGAAAACTCCATAATGACCTTTCCCGCAGCATCCGGTACAGAAATAAATGAGTCGTGCTTCTCAGCCGTAACACCTGTCAACGGCTGAAACCAGTGGGTATAATGAGTAGCGCCTCTCTCCATCGCCCATTCCTTCATTGCATGAGCCACTACACCTGCAATGGACGGATCCAGCTCTGCCCCGTCCTCCATGGTTTTCTTCATTTTTTTAAATACATCCTTTGGCAGACGCTGCCTCATAACAGATTCATTAAATACGTTTTTTCCGAAAATCTCTGCAGCATTCAATACTTCGCTCATAAATTTTTCTTCCTCTCCTCTGACTGAATTTCCCCTTTTTTGAATCCCTCTCCGCGCGTCTGTATCAGATGCTCTGTTCCCGCGCCTTTGTATTTTGGTGCTTTCTTACTGTGATTTCTCGTCTTTTAGTAACTGTTCAGGACGGTCATCTTCTTGTCTGGCAAAGCCGTTCAAGAAGCATCCTGCGTTTAACAGCTTCCGAGTATCTAAAACCTGAAAAACGATGGTGCTTCTCCTGCCGAAAAAACACCATCGCTCCGTATGAAAATTCATTCGTAACCATTCAAAGCGGCATACCGCCCTGTATGCTACGTCCGTTCAGGCTCACGCTTTGCCAACAGAACCGAACAGCTCCATCTTTTCTTTTACAGTTGCCTTAATTGCCTCTGCGCCGGGAGCCAGCAGCTTACGCGGGTCAAAGCCCTTGCCCTGCTGATCCTTGCCAGCCTCAATGTACTCACGGGTTGCAGCTGCGAAGGACAGCTGGCACTCGGTATTTACATTGATCTTTGCTACGCCCAGATCAATAGCCTTCTTAATCATATCAGCCGGGATTCCGGTACCGCCGTGCAGAACTAACGGCATAGCGCCAGTCTTCTGCTGAATAGCATCCAGAGTCTCAAAGCTTAAGCCCTGCCAGTTCTCCGGATATTTTCCGTGAATATTGCCGATACCTGCTGCCAGGAAATCGATACCCAGATCAGAAATAGCCTTACACTCATCCGGATCTGCACACTCACCCATACCAACAACGCCGTCTTCCTCGCCGCCGATGGAACCAACCTCAGCCTCGATAGACAGACCCATAGCATGTGCAACTTTTACCAGCTCTTTGGTCTTCTCTACGTTCTCCTCGATCGGATAGTGAGAACCATCAAACATGATGGAAGAGAAACCTGCCTTAATGCACTTATAGCATCCGTCATAAGAACCATGATCCAGATGCAGAGCTACCGGAACGGTAATATTCATCTCTTCGATCATAGCCTTTACCATAGCTGCTACGGTCTTAAAGCCGGTCATGTATTTTCCTGCCCCCTCAGATACGCCCAGGATAACCGGGGAGTTCAGCTCCTGCGCTGTTGCCAGGATTGCCTTGGTCCACTCCAGGTTATTAATGTTAAACTGACCTACTGCGTAATGCCCCTCTTTTGCCTTTTTCAGCATTTCTGTTGCAGATACTAACATGTCAAAATCCTCCGTTTTCCTTTATATTCGGGATTGTCCCCCAATGCGTGGACTGAAAACCTGTCCACACCGCATTTCTGTATAACAGTATAATACATTTTCCGAAATTTGGGAAGTAGTTTGTTACAGTCCCAGAATCTCCGCTACGGTCTTCTCCATATCCTCCACATCGCTTTCCCGCTTATGGCGAATCTCGGCATTCCGGATCTCCTCCACTGCTGCCGGAATCTTCACACCAGACACAGAGCACAGATCATCAATAATGGCAAACTCATCCTTACTGCCCTCATCTCCCCGAATAGCCTCCATCACGCTGTGAGAAAACTTATAGGGGCTGGCAGTCGATGCAATAACTGTAGGTGTCGTATCTCCAGTTTTTTCCGCATAAGCCCGATAAACGGCAGAAGCCACGCCAGTATGGGTATCAATCACATATCCCGTGTCTTCATAAACCTTCTTAATCTCAGCTGCATTCTCAGCCTCTGTAGCAAATCCGCCTGTAAAATCCTTCATGGCTTCCTTCATGGTTTCCGTAACCTCGTAAGAGCCCTGTGTATTTAGCTGCTCCATCAGGCTGCGGTTTGCTTCCGCGTCACAGCCTGTGCTCAGATAAATCAGACGTTCCAGGTTGCTGGAAATCAGAATATCCATAGAAGGAGAACTGGTAAGAATAAATTCCCTCTTCTTATCATAGATTCCTGTCCGGAAGAAATCATAGAGAACCTTATTGTCATTGGAAGCACAAATCAGGGTTTTCACCGGAATTCCCATCTGTTTTGCAAAATAGGCAGCCAGTATATTGCCAAAATTTCCGGTAGGAACGGTAATATTAATCGGATCTCCGTTCTGAATCTCTCCGTTTTCCACCAGCTTTGCATAGGCATATACATAATACACGACCTGAGGAACCAGACGTCCGATATTAATGGAGTTGGCAGAAGAAAGCTGGAAGCCCTTCTTAGCCAGCCGCTCGCCAAAGGCTCTGTCTCCAAAAATCTTCTTCACGCCAGTCTGAGCATCGTCAAAATTGCCGTGAATCGCAACAACTGCCGTATTGTCTCCCTTCTGAGTTACCATCTGCAGCTCCTGAACGCGGCTGACTCCTCCCTTGGGATAAAAAACAATAATCCGGGTGCCTGGCACATCAGCAAAGCCTGCCATAGCTGCCTTTCCCGTATCGCCGGATGTGGCTGTAAGAATTACAATTTCATTCTCCACATGATTCTTCTTCGCAGAGGTTGTCATCAGATACGGCAGAATGGAAAGTGCCATATCCTTAAATGCAATGGTGCTTCCATGGAAAAGCTCCAGATAATAGGCGCCGTCCGCCTTTACCAGAGGAGCGATTTCCTCTGTATCAAACTTACTGTCATACGCGCTGTTAATGCAGTAACGCAGCTCCTCTTCCGTAAAATCACTGAGAAACAGCTTCATTACCTGATATGCTGTTTCCTGATAAGACATCTTGGCCAGCTGCTCCATGGGAACCTCCAGCTTCGGGATATAAGTGGGCATAAACAATCCGCCGTCATCAGCCAGCCCTTTTAAAATAGCTTGGGATGCTGTCAGGCCACTTTCTGTGCCTCTTGTACTCTGATAGGATAAATTCATCTTTTTTCTCCCTCTCTTTCCTGTCTGCGCCTGCAGCAGATGCCTCCGGCAATTTCTGCTGCCTGTGTTTTCGTTGATTGTAGCATACTTTAAATCCCTGCGCAATTATAAATCGCAAAAAGAAGCGGCCGCCTCCTGATGTCCTCAGACATTTTGGAAGCGGCCGCCTTTTATCTTTTTATGTTTTTTCGTTCAGACCTTTTTCGCATTCGTTATTTTATGTCTGAGCCCTTTGACTTTTATGCCAGAATCGGCTTCATTGCCTCTGCCAGCTTGTCCTTCTGAGCCTGAGCCTCTGCCAGGTCCTTGCCCAGAGTTGTAAAGTAGGTCTTGATCTTCGGCTCTGTACCAGAAGGACGAACTACAACCGTTGCTCCGCCCTCCAGAGCATAAATCAGTACATTGGCTGCCGGAAGACCGGTTTCCTCAGGCTTCTGATAATCTGTTACCTTCTCTACCTTATAGCCAGCGAACTCAGTGGGAGGATTGTCCCGCAGTCCCTGCATGATTCCAGCCATCTTATCCATACCGGTCAGACCCGGGAATTCAAAGCTGTCAACCTTGTTCAGGTAACGGCCATACTCTGCGTAAATCTCCTCCAGACGCTGCTTAATAGAACTTCCAATGCTGCGGTAGTAGGCTGCCATCTCGCAGATCAGCATGGAGCCGATAACTGCGTCCTTATCACGAACATAAGGACCTGCCAGATATCCGTAGCTCTCCTCGAAGCCAAAGATAAACCGCTCAACTTCACCTGCTGCCTCCAGACCTGCAATCTGATCTCCAATCCACTTAAAGCCTGTAAGCACGTTTCTCATCTCAACACCATAGTGAGCTGCAATCGCGTCTGCCAGAGGAGTGGAAACAATAGATTTTACAGCAACCGGACGCTCAGGCATAGTTCCCTTCTCGATTCGTCCTGCACAGATATAATCAAGCAGCAAAGCGCCCATCTCATTGCCGCTTACCAGCTCATAGGAACCGTCCGGACATTTCATGGCAATACCCACACGGTCAGCATCCGGATCTGTTGCCAGCATCAGATCGGCATCTGTCTCCTTAGCCAGATTCAGTCCCAGCTCCAGAGCTGCGAAAATCTCAGGATTCGGATAACTGCAGGTGGTAAAGTAGCCGTTCGGGTACTCCTGCTCCGGAACAATGGTAATGTCCGTAATTCCCATGTCATTTAAGACTGTGGTAACAGGAACCAGTCCGGAACCATTTAAGGGGCTGTAAACCAGCTTCAGTCCGGCAGTTTTGCACAGACCCGGACGAACCTGACGGGCTTCAATTGCCTCATAAAAAGCCTTCTTACAATCATCGCCAACAAAACGGATCATTCCGTTTTCCACTCCTTCTGCAAAGGAGATGTACTTTGCGCCCTCCAGAATATCCGTCTTTAAAATCTCATCATACACAATGGCAGCCGCATCATCTGTCATCTGGCAGCCGTCAGGACCATATGCCTTGTAGCCGTTATACTTGGCCGGATTGTGGGATGCAGTCACCATAATACCCGCATTGCACTGGTAATAACGGGTTGCAAAGGACAGAGCTGGTACCGGCATCAGAGCATCGTAAATACGTACCTTAATACCATTGGCAGCAAGAACTCCTGCTGCGGTCTTTGCAAATACATCGCTCTTTAAGCGGCTGTCATAGCTGATTGCAACTGTCTGGTTGCCGCCCTGAGTCTTCACCCAGTTTGCCAGTCCCTGTGTTGCCTGACGAACCACATAAATGTTCATTCTGTTGGTACCGGCTCCCAGCACGCCGCGCAGGCCTGCTGTACCGAACTTCAGAGCTACCGCAAAGCGATCTTTGATTTCCTCGTCATTTCCTTCAATTTTTGCCAGTTCCGGCTTCAGATCTGCGTCTTCCAGATCTGCTGCAAGCCAGCGTTTGTAATCATCCAGATACATAACTGTCTCCCCCGAATTTCTTAGTAAAAATATGTGCAGGAACACAAATTTTCCTAACTTAAATATACACTTTTTTAAAAAATCTGTCAATCCGTATCATAGAAACCTGACCGTCGGCAATTCAGAAAAAGGGAGGGATAACACCATGACCCTAAGCGAAAAACAGACGCAGAGCAGCTTCTATTCTGCCAGAGAATATTTGATTCCCAGAAGATCTATTTCTCCAATCAGCTGTATTCCTACGGCCAGGAGCCACCAGAGGAAGCCCTGTATACAACCGCTGTTTATGTCCGGCTTTCCCATGACAGAGCTGCTGTAATTGAACATTTTCGTATAAATGGCTTCTCCCCTCTGTGGCAGGACGGCTTTGCCCTTTTTCCAGATCCCCTTCCCAATGAAGAAAACAGCCGGATTTCCGGTCAGCTCCTTTTTTCCAAAGGAAACACCGACTATACAGCTCCCATCTCCCGACTGCAAAAGGGCATACGTACAAGCGCCTCCCTGTTCGGCCCCAACTCCTCCTACTGTATTTCCGCCGCCTTCAGCTTTCCCTTCGGCTCCATCCATCAGAGAGGCTATATCCTGTATGAGACACAGCTTCCTGACCTTCAAAGTGTCTATCTGATATCCTTTAACTACTATCACTCTGGACACCCGTTCCATATCCCCTACCGAAGAATGGATCAGGCGCTGATGAAGGGAGCCTCAGGCGGAATCGGAACACGGCAAATGCAGCATTACTCCACCTGCTGGACCGAAGATTTTACCGTATCTCCCGCAGAAACTGACGCCGTCCTGTCTCCTGCTCCTCCAGAAGTTTAAGCTTCTCCACATTTTTTTCAGGAATCCATGCCTTATTTGTATTCATATAATAATTCAACTGTTTCCAGTATTTCTCCGGATACAGAAACAGATAGTACAGGCAGGCCCGATCCTCCCGGCTGGTGGGAAGCACCCGATCATAGCTTTCCATCATAGACGCCCCCAGCCGCGGATCCCAGCCATGCTTTTCCATAGCCTTTCTCATAAAACGGTACAGATCCGTCATCTGATCTCCCAGGTGCATCTGATTAAATTCAATAAATGCTACATCCTGAGAACCTATCAAAATATGATGCTGATCCAGATCTCCATGGCACAAAAAAAGACGGCTTTGTCCCTGCTTCTTCTCAAGTAGTTCCAGTCCGTCCTGAGCCTCCAGCGCCTGTTCATAATAACAGTGAAAGTGCTGCATCACACACAGTTCAAACTCACTTTTCTTCCGTTTTTTCCGGATAAAGGCACTGGCCCGTTTCATTTCTCTGCTATGTCTTTTCATCTCTTCATCCACCCCCGGCGGAACCATCGAACCAAGATCCCACTCCTCACGCCAGGAAATTTTCCGAAATGCCCGGTGCAGAGCCGCAATCCTGCTTACGGCTGTCAGGATTTCTCTGCTGTCCCGCAGACTGCATTCCCGATCCAGAAACCATTTTTTCAGAATGTATCTGCTTCCATCCTCCCCTGTGGCAATCAGCGCGCCTTCCCGGCTGCGCACATACTGATCCACCTGGTCGAATCCGGCGTTTTCCAATTCCGTTAACACCGCCTCCTCAAACTCCAGACGCCGCAGGGTTCCTCTGTATTCTTTTAACAGCCGGATCCCGTCGCTTTGCTCACAAATCCAGGCCCCGCGGCCTCTCCTCACATTGAGAGTTTCCCCCTCATACTGCTGCAAAACATCCATATAACTGTCGTTCACGCCCACCCCTCCGCTCTCTGCTTCATCATTTTGCAACAGTTCAGCCATGCATCTTCTTGCCCGCTTACAGCGGACAGGAAGCATTGTACGTTCGCCCTATGAACTGTTACATCATTTTGCCTGTCAGCTACTTCCAGAGTATGAAAAAAGGGAGGCGATTATGCCTCCCAATAAAAATCCTGTTTCAGACCATTTCTCAGGTAATCGGTGCCGGATTAAAAATGCACATATCATTATGAAATCCGTACTGATCACTATAGGGTGCCTTTACACCGCTGGCTACATCCAGGATCATGTCAAAAATCTCCTGCCCCACATCTGCAATGGTTTTCTCTCCTGTAGCCACTTCTCCAGCAGAAATATCAATTAAATCAAACCAGTGATTCTTCATCTCATTCCGGCTGCAGACCTTAATAACAGGACAGATATCAAGGCCGTAGGGTGTTCCCCGCCCTGTCATAAATACCTGTAAACCAATACCGCTGGCTACCTGGCTGGGACCGCATACAATGTCGCTGGCCGGAGTTGCCGCATAAATCAGGCCGTGTTTTGTCGGCTTTTCCGCCGGAGAAAGCACCTCCACAATCTGACTGGTTCCGCTTTTGGCGATACTTCCCATTGCCTTTTCTACAATATTGGCCAGTCCGCCCTTCTTATTTCCCGGGGTAGGGTTAGCGTCACGATCCACGCCCCCCTGCTCTAAATAATCATCATACCATTTCATCTCTTCTGCCAGACGATCTCTAGTATGAGCATCCGGACACCGTGCTGCCAGCATATGTACGCCGTCGCGGACCTCTGTCACCTCACTGAACATCACAGTAGCGCCGCCCCGCACCAGCATATCTGCTGCATAGCCCGCGCTGGGATTGGCTGAAATACCGGAAAAAGCATCGCTTCCGCCGCACTGCATGCCAATCAGAAGATCCTTTAACGGAAGCTCCTCTCTGGTTCTCTGATTCAGTCTCTGAAGCTTTTTCTCTGCCATTTCCAGAATCGCATTCATCATGGCATCATGTCCGGCATAGTCCTGCAGCGTCAGAACATTTTCCGGAGTAATATCCTCCGGCGGAAGAACCCGGTCGTAGGTCAGCTTCTCACAGCCCAGTCCAACCACCATAATCTCTCCGCCAAAATTTGGATGACGAATCACATTGGTAATTGCACGAATTGGGATGCAGGCCAGAGGCGCATTAATGGCAACTCCGCAGCCGTAGGGATGAGTTACTGCAACAACTCCATCCACATTGGGATATTTGGGAAGCAGCTCCTTTTTTATCCGCTCAACAGCTACCTTCAAGACCCCTGCGGCACACTGAACGGTTGTCACAATTCCCAGAAGATTTCTGGTTCCTGCCGGCCCCTCTGCATTCCGGTAGCCCATCCAGGTTGTTCTGGTGGGCACAGGAAGATCCTCCATTTTTACCAGATTGGTTCCGTATTCCATATGTTCCAGTGACGGGCTTTCTGGAAGTTCCAGCATATGCTCATTAATCCAGTCTCCCCGTTTGATGTCATGGATTGCATATCCAAGAACCACTCCGTACCGGATCACTGCTTCTCCTGCCGGTATATCGCACAGGGCAATTTTATGAGCCTGGGGAATGTCCTGATTCACAGTTAATCCCTCCATAATTTCTGTTCCTGCCTTCAATTCTTCAACAGCAACTGCCACATTATCCTGATCTTTGATTTTCACGTATAAACGTGCCATAAGGTTTCCTCCCTTTCTCCCTTCCGGGTTTTCAAACACTTAAACAGATTCGTAAAGCTCCCGCATCTTCTCTCCACAGAGCTTTGCATTTTCTGGCGTCGTATTTTCCAGGGTTCCGTAGATAAACGGTTTTTCTCTCTTAATATACCGCATAATCGGCGTAAAATCCATCTCTCCCGTACCTGCGCCCACGGCCTTTAAACCATAGCCCTCTTGGACACGGACAAAGTCCTTAAAATGAACCATCGCAATATCCGGCCCCAGCAGCTCTATCGCCTCTGCAAACACCTCGTCCCGGTAATCCACATTTTCCAAATCCAGAAGATTAACCGGATCAAACAGAATCTGAAGATTGTGAGAACCAACTTCATCCAAGACAATCCTGGCCCTCTTCGCATTATACACAATATGCCGCGCTACTGGTTCAATAGCAAGAATCACTCCAAACTGCTCTGCACACCGAACCACCGGCTTCAGGTTGCGGATAAAGAGGGCAAGAGCCTCCTCAGAACGGCATTCCGGACAATATCGATATTCCGCATTAGGAGCTCCTGTCTCAGTTCCCACCATGCCGCAGCCCAACAGGGAAGCAAAGCGGATATGGGAATAGTATTTTTCCAGAGAAGCGCGAATCACTGCTTCGTCCGGATGAGCCAGATTCAGATAATTGCCAAGAACAGCAATATCCATCTCATTTTTCTCAAACAGCCGGCGCAGGTAATGAGCATATCCTGGTGTCAGCGCTTCCGGACCGCAGGGATAATCCTTCATGGCCTTGCTCAGTGCCAGATGGGCACATGTATATCCCTTTTTTCTGATAACAGGAAGCAGCTCCTCCATGGGAAGCTTCTCTGCATCGTGAAGACGAAGACCTAACTGCAGCATACCGATTCTCCTTTCTTCTTCCATCTCAGCTGTTCGCTGACAGCCATCATACAGGCGCCTGTTCCGTGCTGATTATCTGTCATCTGCGCTTCACTGACGTAATACCGGGCAGTACCGTCCCGATCCTGACGGTTATGAGGATCTGGTCCCTTTCCCAGTCCTGCGCTGGCGCAGATTCCATGTAAATGAAATCCATCCTCTTCCTTTTTCAGATAGGTATCACGGATTCCGTCCAGAATCCGGCTTCCCTCTTCTCCCAAAGCTCTGTCCAGGACTCCAAGGCGCGCTCCTTTCATCAGAGCATACGCAATCATGGCACTTCCGGAGGTTTCCAGGTAATTTCCTGGATATTCTTTCTGCTCTACCACCTGATAAATCATTCCTGTTTCCGGATCCTGATAAGGCAGCAGTCCGCGAACCGCATTTTTCAGCAGTTCTCCCAGCTCCTTTGCACGGGGTGTATGATCTACAGCCAGCTCATACACATCAATCAATGCCATTAAAAACCATCCCTCTGCACGGCTCCACACACACTCGCTTCTTCCCGTTTCCGGGTCGGCCCAGTCTGCCTGACGGCTTACATCGCAGCCGTGAACATAAAGCCCCAGATTCTCATCCCACAGAAGACGGTGGGCGCTCTGGAACTGATCTACGATATCGTCCCACCGATCTTCTCCATTTTCTGTCAGAGTTTTTGCATAAAATGGCATTGCCATATAAAGACCATCCAGCCATACCTGGTTAGGATAAATATCCTTATGCCAAAAATTGCCTGATTCTGTTCTGGGATACTGTTTTAAAAAATCATATGCCTTTTCCACTGCCGCAGCATACCTGGCATCTCCAGTCAGATCTCTGAGAATTCGAAGAGATTTTCCGAAGCTCACTTTATCAATATTATTCTCTCCTTCTTTCCAGTTAGATACAGTTCCATCCTCAGCCATCAGCCAATGGGCATTTTCTGTAATATACCGGTTCCACTCTGGATTTCCTGTGGCATCGGACAGATCTGCCGCGCCAATCACACAAAGATCATCCTTGTAATTCCATACCTTTTCTTTTAAAAATTTTGGAAATGCATTTTCCAGATATTGAGCAAAATACTCTAACCACATAGATACAACTCTCCCTTTCCCTTACATTCCTGCAAAATCTGCTACTCTGTTTATAATCCGGACTGTTTCCTTCATTGTTACTGGAGCTGTTGGCCGGAATCTTCCAGCCTCATCTAATGTCATAAATCCAAAATACAAAGCTCTCGCCACATTAGTTCCGTAATTATTGCTCACCTCGGCGGAATCGGCACATACAGGCATGGTACTGGATGCATTTCTGTAATTCACACCGCATGCCTGCATCGCTACCGTAGCCATTTCCTGCCTGCTGACAGTTCTTTCCGGATGAAGGCCTCCATCCTCGGCTCGGGCCAGAAGCCCCTTTCGAATAGCCCGCTCTACCCATGATTCTTCAGCCGTATTTTTCTCCATCCCCTCATGGTTGCTTCCAAACGCAAGAAGAATTTTTGCCAGGGCTCCGCGGCTGAGCATCTGCTCCTCCCCTGTGTTATCATCCGTTTGTAGAAATCCGCGGCATATCATGCGTGCCCTCTCTGTATCTTCTTCAGGGTCTTTGTTATACTCCAGAACCCGGTATTCCCTGCTGTACTCGCAGTTTCCATAAGCGTCCCTGGCAGACACGCGGACTGCTGTACAATCAGAAGGAACCGTAAAGACGGCTTCTCCTCCGGCCTGCTCCCACCGCCCACAGGTAGTTTTCATTTCCCAGCAATAGTTGCACTCTGTCCTCTCTCCACAGAACTCTACCAGAGCCTTCAGGCTGGCGCCCTTATACGGAACGCCGGCAATCCGCAGCTTACCAATTCTTGGAAAGAATTTTCCGTTAATTACTACATTTTCAATTACCGGCTCCTTCCAGTTCATGCTTCTCATACACTGCTCTGCCCCGTCAATCCTGATATTTCTCAGAATCAGACCGGTAATGGGAACCTCTTCAAAGGCTTCCAGAAAAATTCCGTAATCCCCTCCGTGGGCCGTTACATTTTCAATCGTAATGTTCCGGAACACCGGCAGATCATCTCCATTTCTTCCATCCTCATAAAGCATGGTTCCATGAACCGCTGCACCGTGAACATGTTCCATTACGCTGTCTGCCAGAATGACATCCTCCACTTTTCCTCCGCGGCGGGCGTTGGTTTTCAAACGAAGAGCGTAGGTCAAGTTCGGGCTGCTGAAGCGGTTAAATTCTGCCAGTACACACCGAATTCCTCCGCTCATCTCACTTCCCAGAGCTATCCCGCCATGTCCATCTGCAAATTCGTTATTCTCAATCAGTATATACTCGCATGCCTTGTTTGCCTCCCGGCCATCCCGATCCCGACCTGATTTCAGGCTGATGCAGTCATCTCCTGTATCAAACCGGCAGTTCCGGATATAAACTCCATGGCAGCTTTCCGGATCACATCCGTCATTATTGGATCCGTGGCTGGAAAGCGTCACTCCATCTACCGTAATACTCTCACACATTACCGGATTCAGCTGCCACATGGGACTGTGTTTCAAAGTAAAACCCTCAAACAGCACACGTTTGCACCGAATCGGCTGAACAAAATTGGGTCGAAGATAATGGCCCGGCCCGAATACCCTCTTTTCAACCGCAACGCCTTCCTGGTTCATTTTTCTCAGCAGTTTTCTGTCCTCAAGCTGAAGATCCGGCAAATCCTCAGACCAGGCATTTTCAACCTGATGATGCCAGTTCCACCAGTGTGCTACATCTGCGCCTCCGTCAAATACACCCGGGCCTGTTACTGCAATGTCATGGGCATCGCAGGCATAAATCAGCGGAGAATAATTATAGCAGGGCGTTGCCTCCCAATGAGAAAACACCAGCGGATAATGCTTTTCTAGTTCTTCATTTACAAATTGAATCAAAGTATCCGCGCTTTCCAGATGAAGCTCCACCCGGCTCCTTAAGGTAATCGCTCCTGTCAGATACTTTCCCGCCGGAACACAGACAATTCCTCCTCCTGTTTCGCTGATATGGTCGATAGCAAATTGAAATGCTTCCGTCTGAATCCTGCTGCTGTCCGGCTCTGCTCCAAACTCCAGGACAGAATACCTTTTATCTGGTATCACCGGCTTTTCAATTTTCCTTAAAATTGTTTCACGCAACTTCAATCTGTCCATGAAATTCTTCCTACTTTCCTATATATTCCAGATATTTATCCAACCGTTCTCCATGCCACTGATGCCCGCCCTCACAGATATCATGGAAAGGCAGCTTTTCCGCGTGACAGAGCCGATAAGCCTTTTCAATGACTGCAACCTGCTCCACCGCATTGACAATTCCTCTCGGCCCGTTCAGTCTGTCCTGCCTGCAGGACTGAATCACCAGAGGCCGCGGCGCAATCAGAGAAGCAATATCCCCCATATCCAGGTACTCCCACAGACGGGGAATATAATTGCAGGAGCAATTGCGGTTCAGCTTCAGAAGCGCATCGCGGAATCCATACATATAACCGCTGATAACTGCATACTGAACGCGTTCGTCCAAAGCAGCCAGATACAAGGTCTGCATTCCTCCTCCGGAAAATCCGAGACATCCCAGATGTTCCATATCCCACTCACCGCGTAATTCCAGATAATCAATCAGACGCATCAGATCCCAGACCAGCATTCCTGCGACCGGGATCCCCAAAGGCTCTCCCATATGAGCCAGCCAATAACAGTCTCCCTTTAATCCTAAAACCGGATCCTGCGTGTCCTCTTTTGCCTCCCGCCGTTCTCCGAAGCCCCGGCAATCCGGACAAACTGCAGCAAATCCCCTCCGTGCCAGCTGCAGACCATAGTCATACTGATACTGGGTTATTTTTTCCTGAACTGCTCCGTATTTCGCCAGACCTGCCACAGTATATTTTCCTGCTCCATTATGGCCGGGAGGGCATAAAAAGAGCCGGGTGTTCGGACCGGCATCTGCCGGAACCAACAGATACATGGTCATCCAAACATCCGGCTCTGTCTGAATCCTGATATGCTCTCTGCGAATCCCTTCCGGAAGCATTTTCGTCTCCATAATCACAGGATTTAAATCACAGACTTCCATTTTTTCCAGTCCTAAAAGTTCTGAAAGAAGTATGCGTTCCCTTTTTCTCCACTCCTCAAATTCTTCCGCTGAATGCCCGCGGAAATAATCACGGCGGGCAAAGCGGTCAAATTTACGAAGCATAGACGGAAGTGTTCCATAACAGGTCTGTATCTTCGGAAGCCGTTCTTCTGGATCAGTCATCATTGACATCCTGATTCACAGATACAGCAGCTGCTGCTTTTTTCTTCTTCATATGCTCGGAGAACAGCGGCCATACAACACAGAACACTGCAATTGCCAGCAGGGCGGCAGACAGCGGTCTGGTGAAAAATTCCTTGTAGCTTCCATGCGCATAGCTGATTCCCTGACGGAAGTAGCGCTCCAGCTTACTGGACAGGATAAAGGCCAGCACCAGCGGAGAAGTAGGCAGTCCTGCAATGCTCATAAAGATTGCCAGCAGGCACAGAGCAAGCATCACATAGATATTGAACATGGTATTGGAAATTCCATAACCTCCGATATAGCAAATAACCAGGATTACTGTATACAGGTAATGATACGGCACCTTCAAAATGTACGGGAACCAGCGCTTTGTCGCAATCTGGATAATATAGGTAACAATCGCTGCTACCAGTACGCAGGCAAAAATCAGCATAGCCAGATCCGGCTGCTCTGTCATAAACAGGGGACCTGCCTGCAGTCCGTGAATCGTCAGTCCGGCAATCAACATCGCTGTAATACCATCTCCGGGGATACCAAGTGCCATCATCGGAATCAGAGCTCCACCAAGAGAAGCGTTGTTTGCTGTCTCAGAAGCCCATACACCAGCCGGATTTCCTTTTCCGAAGCTTTCCGGATCCTTGTTGATGCTTTTTGCATAGCCGTATGCAACCATATTGGAAATACCTGAGCCCATACCGGGAAGGAAACCGATCCAGAGTCCGCTTGCAAATGCAAAAACAATGGTTTTGATATTTTCAATAATATCCTTGAAACCAATTCCAAGCCCCTTGTTTGTTACCGTATCCACATCCGGCATTTTTGCCTCGCCCTTTGCAGAGTCCCGGATAATCTGGCACATTGCAAACATACCAAGCATCTGGGCTACCGTACTGATACCTGCAGTCAGATATACGTTTCCAAAAGTAAAACGGGTTGCTCCGTTAATCGGATCCATTCCGATGCATCCCATCAGAAGACCAATACCTGCCGCCATGACGCCTTTAAAAATATTTCCCTTAGACAGAGAAGCCACAAGAGTAATGGCGCAGAAGCAGAGAGAGAAATACTCCCAGGGGCCCAGATGCAGGGCAAATTCAGCAATAACCGGAGACAGCAAAGTAGCCAGAATAACAGAACCTACTGTTCCAATAAAGGATGCTGTCATACCAATGCCCAGAGCTTTTCCTGCCTGTCCCTTCTGAGTCATGGGGAAGCCGTCAAAGCAGGTAGCAATTGCAGAAGAAGAACCGGGAATACCAATCAGCACTGCAGAAATAAAGGTTCCGGATACGCCTCCGATCCAGATTGCCAGCAGCAGCACAAATGAGGTTTCCGTAGAAAGGCCAAAGGTAACAGGAAGTAGCAGGGCAATACCCAGCGTTGCAGAAAGTCCGGGAATCGCTCCAAACACAATACCCAGAGATACCATTGCCACAATCAGAAGAAGATTGATAGGCTCCAGGCATGTCATCAATGCACTTATGTATTCACTCATTTTGTCGTTTCCCCCTTATTCAAACAGAATTCCGGCCGGCAGCTTAATCTGGAAGCCATAGACAAACATGGCGTACAGCACTCCCGTCACCAGAAGAGCAATGATAATGGACGGAATCAGTTTTACTTTGCTGTTGCCTCTTAAGTCATAGATAAAAGCTACTGTTGCAAACGGCGTTGTAATCAAAAAGCCCAGCCAGGTCATGGCAATGGAATAAAGTACAAGCATCAGAAAACTCTTGCTGATTTTCAGAATACCGCCCTTGGGGAAATACGGTTTTTCTTCAATTTCCCTTTCTTTGATTCCTTTTATAATCAAAGCCACAGAGCTTACGGCAATCAGAAAAATCGCCACATAGGGGAACAGTCTTGGCCCTGGCTCCAGAAGCTTGGCCGGCTGTTTGATGGACTGGCTTGCAAATAAGAAAAACGCACAACCAAGCAGGCCTACAATTCCTGTTTTTGTATCTCTACGCATTTTCATCTTCAGAAATCTCCTCCTTATTTAAGATGTCCCGGAAAACTTATGTTTTCCAGGACATGCTGTTAAACCATTTTCTTCTGGCTGCCTATTCCTGTACGTACAGGTCCAGCTCCTTTGCAATCTCTACGAAAGAAGCATACTCTTCGTCACGAATCTTTTTGGACTCTTCCAGGTCATGCCATCCGGGAATATTACCGATAGAAGCAATCCCTTCACTTACAGTTTCGTCCACACACACTGCCTGCATTGCTGCATTCATTTCTTTCACCATTGTCTCGTCCATTCCAGCCGGTCCGTACAGATAGTGGTTTACATACAGAACGCAATCCTCAAAGCCCTGCTCCTGCAGAGTCTTGTAGTTATCCGGCAGCTCCTCCGGATACATGGAAATGGTATTGCCGTCAGAAGATACGGTACCGATTACTTTCAGCTTTCCAGCCTTCTCATATTCCAGAGCATTTCCCACACCTACAACACCGATATCAATGAATCCCCCTGCCAGGTTAGTCAGGCGATCAGACTCAGAAGCGCACTCAACAGAGTTTAACTCAATGCCTGTAGCAGATGTAAGCATACCAAACAGGAAGGTGTTCGCTCCGGCTGCCGGCATACCTGCATTCAGTTCTCCTGGATGAGCCTTTGCATACTCTACAAATCCGGCAAAATCATCATACGGGGCATCGGCCGGTACTGCCAGTGTAGAGAAGCCGTTGTCCTGCAGACATGCAATCAGAGTCAGATCCTTGGTGGGATTAACTTCTGCGTTTCCGGTAATATACTGAATGTTCAGTGCGGAAGTTGCCACTGTCAAAGTCGTTCCATCCGGCTTTGCGTTTGCCACGGTCTGATGTCCTACCGTATTGCTGTCATAGTTGGTTACGGTTGTCTTTAAGCCATACAGACGATTCAGCCCTTCGCTGTAGTACCGGATGCCAAGATCCGAACCGCCGCCTGCCTTGCCGGGAACTACCAGAGTAATCGTCTCATCCTTTGGAAATCCGATTCCGTCAGCGGAAGCAACCGTCTCCTGGCTTCCTCCTGCTGTAGTTCCTGCTGCAGTTGCTTCCTCTTTCTTGGAGCTGCATGCAGTTGCACCTAATACTGCTGCTGCCAGAATTCCCGATAACAAAATACGGCTCATTGCTTTTCTCATAACATTTTTCTCCTTCTTCTTTCATGCTTCAGGGAAGACGCTCCCCCAACCCTCTTGGAATTACATTGTGACATTTTCTCATAAAACAAAGATTTTTCAGGATTAACCTGTTGATTTTATCCTGTTTTTTTGCTCCATGTCATCTGATAGTTGTATTATACCTATTTTATATTTTTTTTACAAATCCCAAATACTTATATTTTTCATATCAATTTAGTTATATTTTTGAAATTTATTGTTGACAGATTCATCAAAAGATTTATGATAACAGTAACAGAACTTATGGAACCTGCAGAACCTTCAAAGGAGGAAAGCCCATATGACCACCAGACAGCTTTACTATCTTGTAACCATTGCCGACCAGGGAAGCCTTTCCGGAGCGTCCCGGGTACTTGGCATATCTCAGCCTGCGCTCAGCAAATTTCTTTCTGAATATGAATCGTCTCTGGGCTTTCTGCTGTTTCTACGCTATCACCGTCAGCTTACCCCAACTGCAGTGGGGCGTTATGTCATCGATGCTGCCCAGAAAATCCTGGATGAGCAGACAAGAATGCTTCAGAGTATGAGAGCTGTTACCGATTCCGATCATACCTTAATCCGGCTGGCTACCGCACCGAACCGGGGGGCTATTATCTACAGTCAGGTTTATAACCCCTTCTCCCGCCGTTACCCGGACATTACCCTGTCCCTGACAGAGCTTTATGCCAGCGAACAGCCGGGAGCTATCCAGCACGGTCAGATTGATCTTGCCATTGGTTCCGGAAAAACCTCTGACAAAACCACGGATCTTCCCTTTGCCCGTGAAGAACTGCTGATCTCTCTTCCAGTTTCTCACCCTCTATCTGGCCAAGAAAGCATTCGTCTGTCTGACCTGCGTGATACTCCATTTGTGCTTCAGGGACATAGGCACAGTATTCGTATTCTCGCAGAGGAGTTGTTTGAACAAGCGGGCTTCAGCCCCGTTGTAACCTTCGAATCCAATGATGTTATGCTGGTAGACTCCATGCTTCATCAGGCAGTTGGCGTTGGTCTTGTTTCCCAGGCTCATGTTTTCCCATGCGAGGAGCTTGTTTACCGTCCCCTCACCCCACCTGTTTATCAGACCCTGCACATCCGTTACCCGGCAGAGCATACGCTTACAGAGCCAGAACGATATCTTGCCGGACTTTTGATGAGAGAACGCCTTGCCGACAAACGTTACCAGCCGATTCCCAGTCCGGAAGCTGAAGAAATGATCCGCCTGACGGAGCATCCCCTCACTAAGGAACCTACAGGCTCCTACGAAATACCAGGTGAATCCCCAGCCGCTGCCCTGTCAGAGACTTATCCCCACAAATCCAGGCAGACCTATCACAGTGCTCCGCAGATTAGCCTGAATCCGCAGCTTCTCCGCTATATTATCGCCATTGTTGATGAAAAAAGCCTCAGCAAAGCTGCGGAGCGTTTTTATCTGACACAGCCTGCACTTTCCCGCTGCCTCCGCAATGCAGAGGATATGCTTTGTACCAGGCTTTTTACGCGGATTCACAACCGGCTTCAGCCTACCAATGCCGGAAAAATATTTGTAAACTTTGCCCGCAACATGCTTTTGATTGATTCTGAAATGGAAGAGCATATTCTTGCCTACCGCCAGGGGCATGGAGGCCACCTTCATCTGCAGTGCGATTCCTCTGTCGCTCCCATGATCCGGAATCAAATCTGCAATTCCTTCTCCCTTCTCTGCCCTAATGTCAGTCTGTCTGTCAGCGAAAACAGCAGAGATAAAATTGAAGAATCCCTGCTTAATGCATCTGCAGATCTGGGCATCTATTTTTCCAGCCAGGAAGTTCATCCTATTCTGGAGAGCAGAATCCTGGCCAGAACAAACCTGGTCTACTGCTGCGGCAACACAAGAGAAAATCCCTTAAGGATCATGACTGCCCTGCCAAATACCGCCTTTTATCAGGAACAGATGAGACTCTTTGACGAACAAAGTGAAGGTTCCCGAAGCATTGTGTGTGAATCGGAGCTTTCTATTTTGAGATTTCTTGCCGCCGTAGGAGCAGCCGACACGATTCTCCCTGCAGATCTGGTTCCGGAGGAAGCGAAGGAACGCTGTATGGATTTTTCACAGCCTCAGAACTACTATCTCCTCATGGTCTCACACCCTGGGCGTACCCTTCCCCCATCCGTCAGGGATCTGACTCATCTCCTGTATGATACCTTTGAAAACTGGTTTTTTCACTGTACTGCCAGATAAAAAGGGACTCTCGCGCGGGGTTCTCCGCCTGCGGCGGATCGTCTCATCAGCCCAATTCTCTTCCAACCCATGGCGATCCTCGCGGCCCGTTTTTATGTCATAGGACGCACTTTCCTATGACAAAACATAGGACTGCCGCAAAACAATTTTTCCTGTTTTGCGGCAGTCCCATTGGTTATCTCTTATTTCACAAACATAGACATCAGAATCTCTTTCTGGTTATTTTCAGGACGCTCCAAAACCTCCTGAAGCATCCTGTTCAGGATTTCTCCCATATCCTTTCCCGGCCGGACACCGGCGCTCATCAAATCCCGGCCATTCACAGCCAAATGCTTCAGATCCAGGCAGTCCCCGGCTGCGCGAATCTCTTTTGTCAGACAAAGAATCTCGTCCCCGTACTGATTCAGCTCCACCAGCGCATCCCAGACCTCCGGCTCCATTTTGCTCATAGCACGGCGGACAGACGGCGCCTCCGGAAGAAGTTTTTCTCCGCACCAGGATGTCAGCGTTTTCACCCGTCCAATCGTTTCATTGTCCAGCTTCAGATCCCGGAGAATTTTTCCTCCAGCTCGAACTGCCTTTTCCCGTTCTTCGCAAAAATTTTTCCCTGCTGCTTTCTCACAGGATAAATCGGTCTGCCAGGACCCCTGCTCCGTCGGACATGCGCACCGGAGAAATGCCGCCCAGCGCACATACTTTTCTTTGGGCAGAGCAGGGGAAATCTCCGCCTTCTCCCAGGGAAGGCAGGAAAATTCTTCTGACACATACCGGCTGATTCCAGTCTCATATACCTGACGAATCTGCTCCGGATGATCCGAACACAAAAGCTTAGTCAGTTCCATCTGAACCCGCTCCCGGCTGACCTTAGCCAGATTCGGCGCAATCCGGGTAATCGCTTCTCTGGTTTTTTCCTCTATGGAAAAATCAAGCTGGGCAGAAAAACGAATCGCACGGAGGATCCGCAGCGCGTCCTCTTCGAACCGCTCCATAGGCTCTCCTACACAGCGAATCACTCGCTTTTCCAGATCCTCCATTCCGCCGAATGCATCCACAATTCCTGTTTCATGGCTGTATGCCATAGCATTGATAGTAAAATCACGGCGTTTCAGATCCTCCAGAAGATCTGAGGTGAATTCCACCTGTCTGGGATGACGTCCATCCTCATACTCGCCGTCAATCCGGTAAGTTGTTACTTCATAACCTGTTCTCTCCAGCATAACCGTCACAGTTCCATGCTGAATTCCCGTATCAATGGTCCGGCGAAACAGAGCCTTCACCTGCTCCGGTCTGGCAGAGGTGGTAATATCCCAGTCCCCTGGCGTTCTTCCCAGAAGGGTATCCCGGACACACCCGCCTACGGCAAAAGCCTCATACCCGTTCTGATTCAGTTTTCCAATAATATACTCCACATGGGAGGGAATCTGTATCCGCATAATCCTCCATTGCAACAGTTCAGAACAGCTTATATTTCACATTGGAGGAATCTCCAATGCTTCTTGTTCGGCAAAGCTGAATAATAAGCTGCCCCGTCCTAAACAATTATGATTCTTTATTAATATGCGCGTCCCCAGTAAACCATCTTTGTTGCCGGCTTACCGCAGCAAACACATTTATCAGACAGTTGCTCCTGCTTAAAGGGAATGCAGCGGGAGGTTGCTGCCGTAGCTTCCTTAATCTTATCCTCGCACTCCTTGCAGCCGCACCACATAGCCTTTACAAAGCCCGGCTTTTCATTGATGGTCTCTACAAACTCATCAAAATTGGTTGCCACATAGGTGTGAGCATCCCGGTGAGCTCTTGCTCTCTCCAGCATATCATGCTGAATAGTATCCAAAAGCTCTCCCACCTTCTCAGCAAGCTCATCCAGAGAAACCGTCAGCTTTTCATGGGTGTCACGGCGAACCAGAACAGCCACATTATTTTCAATATCTCTCGGTCCAATCTCTACACGAACCGGAATTCCGCGCATTTCAGACTCAGAGAACTTCCAGCCCGGGCTCTTATCAGAATCATCTACCTTTACACGGAAGCCAGAAAGAACGTCACAAAGCTCAAAGGCCTTATCGAGAACGCCTTCCTTCTGCTGCTGAACCGGAACGATCATAACCTGAACCGGCGCAATTCTCGGCGGCAGAACAAGGCCATTATTGTCACCGTGTACCATGATCAGAGCGCCAATCATACGGGTAGTCATACCCCAGGAGGTCTGGTGCACATACTGCAGAGTATTGTCCTTTGCTGCATACTGAATACCAAATGCCTTTGCAAATCCGTCGCCAAAGTTATGGCTGGTACCGGACTGCAGAGCCTTTCCGTCATGCATCAGGGACTCAATGGTATAGGTTGCCTCTGCTCCTGCAAATTTTTCCTTCTCTGTCTTCTGACCCTTAATTACCGGAATTGCCAGAACCTCTTCACAGAAATCTGCATAGAGATTCAGCATCTGAATGGTACGCTCCTCTGCTTCCTCAGCAGTCGCATGAGCAGTGTGACCCTCCTGCCATAAGAATTCTCTGGAACGCAGGAAGGGACGGGTTGTCTTCTCCCAGCGAACAACAGAGCACCACTGATTATAAACCTTTGGCAGATCCCGATAGGAATGAATATCCTTTGCATAAAAATCGCAGAACAGAGTTTCAGAGGTCGGACGTACACACATCCGCTCCTGCAACGGATCCAGACCGCCATGAGTTACCCAGGCTACCTCCGGGGCAAAGCCTTCCACATGATCCTTTTCCTTCTGAAGCAGGCTTTCCGGGATAAACAGAGGCATATATACGTTCTGCACACCTGTCTCCTTAAAACGGCGATCCAGCTCCTTCTGAATATTTTCCCAAATTGCATAGCCAGCTGGCTTAATTACCATACAACCCTTTACACTTGCATAGTCACACAGCTCTGCTTTCTTCACCACATCGGTATACCACTGGGCAAAATCTACGTCCATAGATGTGATGGCTTCTACCAGTTTCTTTTCCTTTGCCATAATTTCCTCCTAATGAATAAAAAGATGCTCCCTGCGAATTTCCTATGAAACAAGAAAGAAGCTCCCTGCGAGCTTCCCGCCTGCGGCGGGTCGCTTCTGCGACAAAATTCTCTTCCGCCGCATGGCGATCCCCGCGGAGCGTTTTTATGTCATAGGATGAACTTTCCTATGACATAAAAAATCATCCGATCCTCTGCCGTCTGACCTGACGACAAGGGACCGAATGATCAGATAAATTCGGCGGTACCACCCTGCTTAGTATTCCGAAATCCGGGAAAATCCGTTTCGGATACTCTCTCTTTTTCCATTAACGCCGGAATCCGCGCCGCAGTTCACTGCGGAACTCCAGGGCCGGTTCAGCTTCCAGTGACACAAGAGCCTTCCACCATATAGCTCTCTCTCTGAATGTGTATGCAGGCCTACTAATCCCCTTCACAGTCGATTTTTTCCTTTTGTATGGGCAGCTCTTTCTGCCCGTGTATGCTTGATTCTACGCCATTTTTTAGTGCTTGTCAAGCAGTTCTCGTCCTATTTCCGGCTTTCCTCATAACACTTGCGCACAGCCTGAGCCAGCTGATCTGCGCAAGAGGTATTCCGGAAACCGCAAGTATTTCCCTTTAAATATCCTTCAATCTGCTCCACCGTCATTCCATCTACCAGCTTGCTGACAGCCTTCAGATTTCCGTTGCAGCCTCCGGTAAAGGCCACATTTTTAACCACATCCCCTTCCAAATCAAACGTAATCATTCTTGCACAAACATTTTGGGGTCTTACTTCGTATCTCATAATTTTGTCTCCTCTGTATTCTTAGTCATTGTCCGGCAGCAGCTTGATCCGAACCATAATATTTTTCACTACCGCACCTTCCGGCAGATCCATATCCTCCACATGAGTCTGGCCTGGAAAATCTCCGCCGTCCTCCAGCTCTACCAGAAGCCAGTTGTAGGCTGCGTCTCTCGCATCCTCGATAGCGTCCTCCAAATCCGGTCCATCTGCTTCGCAGCACTCCAAATCCGGAAATACTGCATGATATCCTTTTCCATCCTTATGGGGTGTAAACACCGCCGGGTAAGTAAATGTCATCTCATTTTGCCTCCTGTTCTATCTGATTCTATCTTATTTTCAGTATTCTTCCGCTTCCTGCCGTTTTTCTGTGTTTTCTCCGTTCCTCATTATACGACAAATTTCCTCATCTGTAAACGTCCCCAAAACTATGCTATAATAAAAAGAACAAACTACCAAACAAGAAAAGGAGTGTGAAGCCCCTATGAAGCTTTTGGCTGATCTGTTTTTGACCTTTGCAAACATCGGTCTGTTTACCTTCGGTGGCGGATATGCCATGCTTTCTATGATTGAACATCACTGTGTAGAACAGAAAAAATGGATCACCCATGATGAAATGATGAATATTACTGTCATTGCAGAATCCACCCCCGGCCCCATTGCCATTAACTGCGCAACCTTTACCGGATACCGGCAGGCCGGTTTATTGGGCGCTCTTGCCGCTACCCTGGGCATTGTTTTTCCATCCTTTGCCATAATCTATATTATTTCCCAATTTCTGGATCACTTTCTGGAAATTCCCCTCATTGCCCACGCCTTTCAGGGAATTAAAATAGGCGCAGGACTTTTGATTCTGGATGCAGCCGCTGTTATGATTCAGAAAATGCCTAAAAAGCTGCTTCCCAGAGCCATCATGGTCTTCTCAGCGGCAGCCATGCTGATGATTTCTGCTTTTTCCTGGAACTTTTCCTCCATCAGCCTGATGATGACTGCAGCTGCTGTCAGTCTTTGTGTCTTTCTTTTCAAAGACTCAGCCCCCAAAAAAGGAGGTGCCGCCTCTTGATTTACTGGAGTTTATTTTGGGGATTTCTGCAGATCGGCTGTTTTTCCTTCGGAGGCGCCTACGGTGCCATTCCCCTGATCCGCGACCTGGTATTGTCCCGGGGCTGGCTTGAGGAGGATGCTCTGACTTATATGATTGCAGTAAGTGAAAGCACGCCGGGGCCCATTATGGTCAATCTGGCTACTTATATCGGAAGCAGTCAGGCTGGTTTCTTTGGCTCTGTCATTGCCACCCTGGCCGTTGTGCTTCCCTCCTTTTTGATTATTCTGCTGATCACTGCAGTTTTAAAAACAGCACTGAACAACAAATACTTTCAGGCTGTTCTCCAGGGACTTAAGCCCTGCGTCATCGGCATCGTTCTGGCTGCCGGAATCCAGATGACCGCCCGATGCTGCATAAGACTGGAAAATGTCCCCTGCAAAGCCATGTTCCTGCGCCCCGACGGAATTTTAATTGCTGCTCTTCTGTGGGCTGCCATGCTGCTCAGCAAAAAATTGCGGAAAAAGAAGCTGTCCCCTATTCAGCTTATTCTGCTTTCTGCTCTGGCAGGAATCATATTTTACAGCTAAGAAATGCCACTGCCTGAATATTACTCATAAAAAAGAAAGAAGGTTTCCCTATGATACAGGATATTGCACCGCACCATTTTGACAACGCTTACCGGCCTGCGCCGCCATCTCCAGACAGCTATGCCCTCTGTTTTCAGGAACGAAGAGCCCTGCTGCTTCGCAAAGAAGATGGCTCCTTTGACTTCCCCCGTTTCCGGGATTTGGAAAAGGAAAACGAAGATATTTACCAGAACAGTACCTACCTCTTCGCAGTTGACGGTCAGACCTTTTATCTGCTCCAGAACCTCAGCATTCCGGCGCCCTCCGGCTTCTCCCTGGAAAATATCCAGTTTTTCCGCAGCGCCGCTCCCCGCCACCTGGCTTTTGCCGGGATCACAGGGTATCAGCTTTCCCAGTGGTATGAAAGCCGCCGCTGGTGCGGACGATGCGGTTCTCCCCTCCAGCATGATGAGAAGGAGAGAATGGTGCGCTGCCCCAAGTGCGGTCAGATGGAATATCCCAAAATCTGCCCTGCAGTCATCATTGCTGTGACAGACAAAAACCGCCTGCTGCTGTCCAAATATGCTGGACGCACCTACAAGCGGTATGCACTTCTGGCCGGATTTACAGAAATTGGAGAAACTCTGGAAGAAACTGTAAAACGTGAGGTTATGGAGGAGGTCGGTTTAAAGGTCACCAATATCCGATATTACAAAAGTCAGCCCTGGTCCTTTTCTGATACTCTGCTGGCAGGCTTCTTCTGTGATCTGGAAGAACCGGGGCAAATTCGTCTGGATGAAAATGAACTTGCTCTGGCCGAATGGTTTGAACGGGAGGACATTCCCCTGGAAGATGACGAGCACGCCAGCCTGACTCACGAAATGATCCGGTATTTCCACGATCAGGAATCGCGATAAGCCGCTTCTGTCAAATCCTCAATCAAAAGCAATCCCAAAGGCCCCAGAAAAAAACCGGCAATTCCAAACAGCTCCAGCCCCACATACATGGCCATAAGATTTTCCAGGGGAGACAGGCCCACCTGGCTCCCCATCATTCTGGCCTCCAAAAATTCCCGAAGCAGATAACAGATTCCATACAGAACCAGAAGCGCCAAACCGCCCTTCCATTTTCCCATAAAGAAATTTATAAGAGCCCAGGGAATCAGCACCGTCCCTGTCCCAAGAACAGGAAGCGCATCCAAAAGCCCTATCCCTGTCCCAAGCAGAAAATAATAGGGATTTTTCATCAGCCACAAACCGGCTGTACATACAGAAGCAGTCAGCACCAGTATCACCCCCTGAGTTTTCAGCCACGCACTGACTGTCCCAGACAGCCTCCTCACAATAATTTCGTATTCCCTATAAAACATGGATTTCTCCATTCTGACCTTCCATGCATCCATCTCCTGAAGACAAAGCCCTGTAGATACCAAAAGAAGCAGCAAACATACACTGCATCCAATTCCCAGCTTTAACATCAGCAGGGAATTGCTCATCAGATAAGGAACCGCGCCGTCTGTCACCACCGTCAGCAGCCCTCTCAACATTCTTCGCATCAAAAAAACCAGAACATTGCTTTTCAGGCACAGTATTTCCTCCATGCTGTGGCACACTGCCGTCAGCCATACGTCCAGCTTCTCTATCCAGCCCGGAGCTGCAGACAGCAGCAGGGCCATTTCCCTACACAGCTTCTGCCCGCCGCTGTAGACGGCAACTCCCAGAACCGCCAGTACAGCCAAAAGCTCCAGTACACCTGCTGCCCCCAGCGGTATTTTGTATTCCCTTCCACGAAAGCAAAGGCGGCACCGCTCTTGCAGCCACCGGGCAGATGGCCGCAGCGCCGCAGCAATTCCCCAGGACAGCAAAAAGGGAATCACAAGAGGCAGAAGGAAGCGAAAGCTTCCATAGACTGCTCCTGTCATTCCCATAATTATAAAAATTTTCTTCAGTTTCTTATTCGGCTTACCCATGGACTCACCTGTTTCTGTTTTGTACTTCCTTTGTACTAATCCTAGTATAGCCCAATTCTTTGATTTTATAAGCCGCTTAGAAACTTTTTATAATTCCATTTATAACTATTCAGGACGGCGAGAGATCTAACAGAAAAATTCGTGTCAAGCTTGCTTGTAAGCGGATTTTCATGCCAGATCTCATATCGGAGGAATCTCCGATGCTTCTTGTTCGGCTTTGACGGACAAGAAGATGCTCTCCTGAACAGTTACTTCCATTTTTTGACTATAACACCAATTTTACACCAATCTATCTACGCCTGTTTTTCAAACACTGCCATTGTCTTAACTTTGGTCTCATTCCTTTTTCAAAAACTCTGGTGGAAAAAGTATATCTGAGAGTACACGGAGAAATTTAGATACTTACGTAATTTGAGAATTTTAGATACTTTCGATGCCATTGGAACTGTTCTGATACTGGAATCTATTTTTCGTGTTTGAAATTCATGAGTGCATTTCATACCCTTTCCCCATATTATGAACACTTTATTTTCCAAGTGCTTTATCTCCATCACTGTCATCATCTTCATGTTCCTCACCGCAATCAATGATTTCTTCACAATCCAAATAGCCATTTTTAAAGAAATATCTTTTACCGTCTTTTTCTATTTTTCCGTCCATTATAGCTTTGCCATTATTTGTAAAAAATCGATATTTATCATCAATCTTTACAAATGTATTTCTGACCATCATACCATTTGCATCTACATAATATATAACCTTACCGAGATCCTCAAAGATAAATACATCCTTCTCAATATAACCATCACTTCCGAGATGATACCAATTATCTCCACTCTTTTTCCATTCATCTCGCACTATTTCTCCATATCTATCCAGAAAATACCAACCTTTTTCAAAATCTTGCTTCCATCCAGTCCTCTCAGTTCCACGCGCATTAATTTCTTTAGCCGTTTTCTCAACCGCCTCTTTAGACTGGTTTGCTTGATCTACATTATAAAAACTTAACCAAAGCGATATTACACTAACTACCAAAGCAATAAAACCAAGAATAATACTAACCCAGTTATTTATATTTTCTAAAGTAACATTACCTTTTTTTACTAAGCTAACAACAAATATCCCAACAATACTTGTTGCCAATACATATATGATAAACTCTCCCCAAAAATCCCGAAATCTACTGATTAAATCATCAAGTGCTCCCCCACTCTTCATTTTCTGCTTACATTTTACAAGTTTGAATATAATAATCCCCTGCGCAATAATAACAAAAAATAAAAAAAGAAATGCAAAAATAAGATGATCCTGTATCTTAAACCAATATGCCATATCAAAATTCTCTCCTTGCTTTTCTTTCCATCATATCACTATCCCAGCCAAATAAAAAGCAAACTATGCAAAAAAAGAGGTAGCAAACGCCACCTCTTCCAATTTCTTTACACTAATTTCCTTAAATAGTGATAATTCCACATAACCGAAAAAACTTGATTTTATAAAAATCCTCCCTCTAAATAGCCACAGATAACACAGGATAAACACAAAGCTTCAAACTTCCTTTGTATTAATCCTAGTAAAGACAAATTCCCTGTTTTTATAAGCAACTTATAATCTCTTTCTAATTTCATCTTTTACATTAACACTAAGGTGAGATATTTTTCTTTTTATCCCATCATCAAATATGCAAAGTATGCGGCGTAACACACCAACATAATAATTCCGTGACTTCTTACCAGCTTTTTCTTACCAGCTACGCAGACAAGAAGAAGCACTCCTGCGCCAATGGCAACTGCCGTATCAATCACAAAATTCGGTGCAAACTCAACCGGAAGAATTAACGCTGCCGTTCCCACAACAAACAGAATATTGAAAATATTACTTCCTACGATATTTCCGATTGCAATATCTGCCTTTCCCTTGATTGCTGCAGAAACAGAGGTAAACAGCTCCGGCAGAGAAGTTCCAAGAGCCACAATCGTCAGTCCGATAAAACGCTCGCTTAAGCCTGCTGCTTTGGCAATCGCTGTTGCTGCATCTACCGTCACATCGCTTCCCAGAACAATCAGCACCAGTCCTACAATCGACAAAAGCACCAGCTTCCAGAACGGCTTTGCCTCCTCTGTTTCAACTACCTCCTGCTTATCTCGCATAGCCATTACAAAAAGATATCCCAGATACATTAAAAACAGAACCCAGAGAATCACGCCTTCCATAAAGCTTACCTGATTTCCTGTATAGCCCAGCGCCAGCAGCACTGCTGTGATAAACAGCATCCAGGGGATCTCATAGCGGATTGTGGATTTCGCCACAGCTACAGAAACAATCGCAGAAGTAATTCCAAGGATAATCAAAATATTTAAAATATTACTTCCCACGATGTTTCCGATTGTAATCTCTGCACTGCCCTTCAAGGCTGCAGTAATGCTGACTGCCGCCTCCGGCGCGCTGGTTCCCATTGCCACAATCGTCAGACCAATCACCAGCTGAGGCACGCCAAGCTTATCTGCAATACCGGAAGAACCGTCCACAAACCAGTCGGCACCTTTTACCAACATAAAAAATCCCAGCGCCAGCAGCAATAACTGAATTACCATTTCCATCTCATTTCCTCCTCGTTTTCCATCGAATTTTCTGGTTTCTGCAGAGTTCTCACTTTTTTATTTCATAGGACGTAATTTCCTATGAATAAAAAAAGCGAGTCCCTCTGCTGAAATCAAGCCGGAAGCACTGCTGTGCAGTGTCTCCACGCTCTCTTCCAACAAAAGTCTCGCTGCTTCGTTACGAACCGGAGCTTCCTTTGAATTCTCAGGAATAACTCGTACTGACGGCTTCGCAAACACCTGAAACCAGGTGCCAACTACTCCCTTTTCTATGTTCAACACTATATCAGAATTTTCCTTTTCTGGCTACACCCGCCCCTGCATTTTAACACTTTCTTAACGCGTTTTTACAATCCTTCTACCTCAACCAGATTGGTATGCTGAGGATTTCCCTTTGCATACGGCGTCGGATGCAACGAAGTCAGCACATTGATGGATCCGCCCAGATCCGTTCCTGTTTTATCGGGACGATACCAGGCCCCCTGGGACAGGGCTGTTACTCCACGCATAATCCGATCTGTAATTTTTACTGGAATCCTTATCTGCCCCCTGTCATTTCGCACCAGAACCATCTGACCGTCTCTCAGTCCCCGGGCCGCAGCGTCCTCTGCATGCATCCAGAGCTGCTGGGGATCCAGACTGTGCATCGCCTTGTTATTATCATGAATACTGTGACAGCGGCGCTTTGTATGCCATCCAATCAGCTGAAGCGGATATTTTTCTGTCAGAGGATCCGAAGGCCCTTCCGGCGGCTCCACATATCTGGGAATTGCCGGAACAAACTCCCGGTATCTGGTTTCATAAATCTTTCTGGAAAAAATCTCAATCCGGCCGCTCTCTGTCGGGAAGGGATAATGCTCCGGATCCTGACGTTCTTTTTCAAAGGCAATCACAGGAGCCGTTTTTTTGTAGCGGTAAATTCCCTCTCGCTTCAGAACCTCATACTCCGGAAGCTCAGTTTCCTTTTCCCTGAGCTGGTTATAGCAATATTCCAGCCACTGCCCAACCGTCCGCCCCTGGGTAAACGCTTCCCAAAGCCCCAGCCGCTCTGCTACCTCAGACAGCCATTCGTACTCCTCTTTCCCCTCATACAGCGGTTCTATGACTTTATTATTAAAGCCGACAAAATTTCCTGTCTGCCATGGAAGGGTAATATTTTCACATTCAAACATGGAAACTCCCGGAAGCAGAATATCTGCAAATTTTGCGCTGGCAGTCATAAACAGGTCACTGCAAACAATAAACTCACATTTCCTGGTATCCTTCAGGATTTCTGCTGTTCTGTTAATATCACTGTGCTGGTTGATCAGCGTATTTCCCGCCAGATTCAGGATCATTTTAATATCGCTGGAAAGATGCAGGTTTTCCGGTTCATCAGCTTTCTGGGAAGCCTTCTCCCCATCCATCTCCATCCCCGGTTCTCTGCCTGCCATATTTCCGCAGGAAACACCGTCCAGTCCATTCATCTCATGTCCCCGCTCAACTGCCTCTGTCCACAGAAATACAGGAATTTTCATTGGATACGGATTTTTCGGCATGGGAAATACCGGCTCTGCATGACGGGTACAGTCTGCCACACCGCTGGCCCAGCCGCCGCTGATTCCTACATTTCCTGTCATACAGGCCAGAAGAATTGCCCCTCGGGCGCTCTGCTCTCCGCAGGCATGACGCTGGGCTCCATAGCCCTGTATCAGTGCCCCCGGCCTTGCTGTGGCATACCGGACTGCCAGACTGCGAATGGTTTCAGCCGGAACCCCGGTGATTGGCTCAGCCCACTCCGGCGTTTTTTCAATTCCGTCCTGCTCTCCTGTCAGCCAGGACAAATAACACTCTGACGGCTCCACACCATCCGGCATATGTTCTTTATCAAAGCCCAGACAACACCGATCCAGAAAATCCTGATCCTGCAGCCCTTCCTTTACAATCACATAGGCCATGGCATCCATCAGCGCGCTGTCTGTAGCAGGACGAAGAGGAATCCACTCTGCATCCAGCTGAAGCACCGTATCATTTTTCCGCGGATCTATGACAATAATCGGAATCCCCTTTTCCTTTGCCTTCTTTAAATAAAACATGGAATCACTGTCAAATTTTGTTTCTGCTGGATTATGTCCCCACAGAAGAATCAGGTTGGAATTCAGCCAGTCCTCTCTGCTGTTTCCTGTTTCACAGGTACCATACATCAGCGGCGTGGCCTGACGGATACAGGCTGTACTGTAAGAATTGTAATAATCCAGAAATCCGCCGTCCAGGCTTAAAAGACGTTTGGCCAGCTGATTTCCTCGGACCAGGGCGCTGACTCCTGTAGCATAGTTGACATACCTGGAGCCAGGACCGTAAGTATCGCGGATGCGGATCCATTCCCCGGCAATGATGTCCACTGCTTCCTGCCAGGAAATCCTCTCAAATTTTCCTTCTCCCCGTTCGCCAACCCGTTTCATAGGATATTTCAGCCGATCCTCACCTAAAAACGTTTTATGGTAGTTCATTCCCCGCACACAGGCCGCCATGGGAAATTCACAGCCGGCAGCTCTGGCCTCTTCCAGGCTTTCTGTTGTCAGCCGCTTAATCTGTCCGTCCTCCACATGGGCGTGGATTAGACAGCGTCCTCCACAGTTATTGCGTCCTGTTGTATGTATAATCATTCTGTTTTTCCTTTCTTTTTCTCCAGGGTCTCTTCCTTCATCTTTAAAAATTCAGGAAAACAGGAAAATACAGCATTCTCCGGCAAATGGGAAAATGTCATGGTCTTCCCTGTTTCCGGATGGGTAAATGTCAGCTTCCACGCTGCCAGGGCAATCTGCTCCCTGCCCATCCGCCCGCTGTTTGTCTGTTCTCTGGACATCTGTCCGCTGCCGCTCTCCCCACAGTTCATTTTTTTATCCATACCCGCAGCCAAAGCCGTTCCTCCAAACTGCGGATGGTAACGGTTATCTCCCCATAAAGGCAGTCCATGACCAGCCATCTGCACCCGAATCTGATGATGGCGTCCTGTAAGCAGCTGTATTTCTGCCAGTGTCAACGTTCCATAAGGCTCAACCTCCCTTGTTTCCACTGACCGGAAGATTAGTTCCGCAAGTTTTCCACCTTTTATCCCCTTATCCACAATTTTTGATGTGTTAGATTTTTCATCTTTCAACAAGTAATCCACATATTTGTCCACAGTATCCACAGGTTTTCCACAGACCACAGTAAGATATGTTTTTGACATTTTTCCAGCTGAAACCTGCGCACTTAACGCAGCTGCAGCCTTTTTTGTCTTGGCATAAACCATAACTCCACTTACAGGCTTATCTAATCTGTGGATAACTCCCACATAAGGTTCTCCTGATTTTGGGGAAAACTTGTGTATATGACGCCGGATCTCACTAACCATATCCGCACCAAATCCACGGCTGGACTGAGACTCCAGTCCTACCGGCTTCCAAACCACAATCAAATCCCTGTCTTCATATATTACGTTCAGCATATTTTCTTCCTTTCCGCCAAGGCGGTATCATTTGCAATAAATTTTTTCTCCAGACTTGCATTTTTCCCCCGCAGGGTGTATAGTATATAAAATGATATGACATAGTTTTTAAAACTACATATAATAGTATTGATTATAACATAAAGGAGTGATTTCTATGACACTGAAAATCAAAGATCCTGGAAGCGCCCTGACTCATTTTATTGCCATGATACTGGCTCTCGGCGCATCCTCTCCCCTGATTATCAAGGCAGCTCGGACCCCTGGATATACCCATGTGCTTCCGCTGGCTATTTTTATTACCAGCATGATTCTGCTGTATGCAGCCAGCACCATTTATCATACTCTGGATATTTCGCCAACGGTAAACCAGATTCTCAGAAAAGTTGACCACATGATGATTTTCATTCTGATTGCCGGAACCTATACACCTGTGTGCGTTCTTGTTCTGGGTGACAAAACCGGCTGGTCTCTGCTGGCTCTTGTATGGGGAATCGCCATTGCCGGAATGATCATCAATGCGCTCTGGATCACCTGTCCGAAATGGGTCTCTTCTCTTATTTATATCGCCATGGGATGGGTCTGTGTCCTGGCCTTTGGAAAAATCACTGCTGCGCTTCCAAAAAGCGCCTTTATCTGGCTTCTGACCGGAGGCATCATCTACACTGTAGGAGGGATTATTTACGCCCTGAAGCTGCCAATTTTTAATGCCAGATTCAAATATTTTGGCTCCCATGAAATTTTTCATCTTTTCGTCATGGGAGGCAGCCTGTGTCATTATATTATGATGTACGCATTTGTTGCCTGACCGCCTTCTCGCCCCGGCAGTTCTTCTCAGAAAGACTGCCGGGATTCTATTAGTTTCAGCTTCTCTGCCCTGCTCAGCTGCTTCACCGCCCATTCCCGCTGCATGGCCTGCTGCTTTGTATCAAAGGTTTCCCAGTAAACCAGAGCCACCGGACGGCGGCTTTTTGTATATTTCGCTCCCTTTCCCGCATTGTGGGCCTCCACCCGCGCTTCCAGGTGATTCGTCCATCCGCAGTAAAATGTCCCATCTGCGCAGCGAAGCAAATACATATAATTCTTTTCTTCCTGATTCTCACTGACCATCTTTCTGGTTTCCTCCTCTCCAGACTCCTTCTGGCTTATCCTTCTGCCCGGACTTTCTTTCACGCTCAGCCAATCCTCATTCCTTCCAGCCTCTTCCTAAAATCGGAAATAAATAAAAGGATTGTAGCCGCTGGCCATCATCTCACAGACTGACAGGAAAAACAAAATAACCAGGACTCCGTCGGTCACAGCACCCAGTCCCTTCTTCTCCAGCTTCTCACGGAGAACCCCAAAAAAGGGCGTACAGAACAACAGAGAAAGCACAAACTGAAGAATAAATTTCTTACCAGTAACCAGCTCTGCCAGTTCCCGATCCAGGCTTCCCATCAGACAGCCGGAAAACATATCCCGCAGATACCACAAAGCCTTTTCCATCGTATCTGCCCGAAAAAACACCCAGCCAATTTCTACTGTCAACAACGTATAGATATGTCGGAATATCGAAGGCAGGCGTTCCAGAACTCTCCGCAGCCAAAGCTTTTCCAGAATCAGAAAAAAGGCAAAGTACAGTCCCCAGAAGAGAAAGTTCCAGCTTGCCCCATGCCAGATACCAGTCAGCGCAAATACAATCAGAAAATTCCGGCAGTTTTTTGCCAGACTGCACCGGCTTCCTCCCAGAGGAATATACACATAATCGCGAAACCAGGTTGAAAGGGAGATGTGCCATCTCCTCCAGAATTCACTGATACTTTCAGAAAGATACGGGTGATTAAAATTTTCCAGAAAGCGAAAACCAAAAATCCGTCCCAGACCAATCGCCATATCCGAATATGCCCAAAAATCCAGATAAATCTGAAGTCCATAACAGATAATGCCAATCCATCCGTAGATCATTCCCATTCCCGGCTTCAGTCCAAAAGCCAGATCTGCCGCTTTTCCCACTGCATTAGACAGCAGAATTTTCTTTACAAACCCTGCCATAAACCGGAAGGTTCCCTCATATACATCCTCTGCCCGCACCTGTCTGCTGCCGATTTCCCGCGCCACATCAATATAACGCACAATCGGACCTGCAATCAGCTGGGGAAAGAGCATAATATACAGGGCCAAATCCAGAATATTTCTCTGGACCTCCACCTTATCCTGATAAACATCAATCAGGTATGACATAATCTGAAAGGTAAAAAAGGAAATTCCAATCGGAAGCACAATATTGGGAATCGGTGATTCCACACTGCTTCCAAGGAGGGTGCCTGCCAGCCATGCAGCCGTATCCCCCAGAAGATTCAGATATTTAAATACAATCAGAACTCCCAGATTCCAGACAATCCCCAGCCAAAATATCATCCGGCGTCTGGCACTGGCCTTTTTCCTGTTATCCCCTTCCTTTTCCCTCTCCATCAAAAGGCCTGCTCCCCAGTTTACTACAACAGAAACTGCCAGCAGTCCCAGATAATTCAGCCCGCCGTACCCGTAAAAGCATACAGAACAAAATAAAAGCACTGCATTTTTCACCCTGATACTGCGGGTCAGGGATGCCGCCCCATAAAGTGCCAGGGTACAGGGCAAAAATATAAATAAAAATACCGGTGATGAAAATACCATGTTATTTTCCTACTCTTCCCGTAAAATTTCCGGATGTTCCAGAACATAGTCAATAAAACCAAAGCTCATATCAGAAACTGCCGTTTCATTCACCTCCAGCACGACCAGATCAATATCCCGCAGACATTCTCTCATATCCGCCTCCTCGTAGCTGGAAAATTCCTTCACCTGTCCGAATTCTTCTGTAAAGATCTGCCTGTTTTCCATAGAAACATTTTTCCCGAAATAATGATTCTGAATCAGGCAGGAAAGGCTCTGTCCCATAAAGCTTCCTCCCCGGCAGAGAAAACCGGGCGCATCTGTCTCTTCATCAGTAATCTCAATCACAGGCTCATAATACTGATCATAAGGCTTCCCAATGGTATTAAACACTTCAAAAGAATCTGCATCCGGGTAAACCGGATTTTCACAGGGGTTTGCTGTAATGGTCATTTCCGGAAGATTATAACCGCTTTCCTGCTCCAAAAACTCCCCGAAGGCCGCTCCTGTCATGTTTCCCACATATACAGACCAGTGAAGTCCTGTTCTGTAGAACAGAGGAACCCGGCTGTCAAATTCTGACTTGTGCTCCTCTAAATACCGGATACTGTCAAAATACCGAATACGGCTTCCAGATAAAGCCTCTGTCAAAAGCTCATAATTTCCCTCTTTTCTCGGCGGCGCCATAGCCTTGTCCACCCAGGGAAGCTGATCCTCCGTGTAACGAATCTTACAGGGCGTAATAAACACATACATCTGCTTTCCTGCATCCTCCAGAAGCTTCTGGAGGCATTCCAGCTTTTCCACCAGCTCATATGCCCCCTCTTTTGAAACAGGCGCAAAGTACTGCAGGTAATAGCTGACATTTTCCCAGCTGAAGAGATTCTTATCCTTACTCATGCTGTAATTGATATTTGATACCGTATCCAGCAGAGAAAAGGTAATCTCGTTGCGAAGCCGGACCATAAAAGGCTTTCCTGGCAAGTGCTGCTGTACATAAGCCTCAAATTCCGTCTGCGCCTGACCGTCTAACAGCTTCTGAGTCGTAATTTCCGGAAACTGGGCCTGATTTTCCACTCCGCTGAACCGAAATTTTTCATCTGTTCCTTTCAAAATCAGCGGAGACAGCATCACGGCAGCTGCAGCTGCCGGAAGCAAAAATAATCGAATTGGTTTCACGTTCTTTTCTTCTTTCTTCAAAATAAATGGGCGAAGACTGAGTCTCCGCCTGTACAGGCCGCTCCCTGCGGCAAAACTCTTCCAATACGAAATAATCCTACCACACCAGCCCAAAAAAGAAAAGAGCAATCCGCTCAGCCTCTATGTAGCAGCGCCGTGTCTGCGCACGATCACCTGCGCTGCTCAGGCATTGCCTGAATCTATAGAAAGCATCAGCTGAATGCGGATTGCTATACTTTATTATATGCTTATTTTTCTCTGTGGTTCCTCTTTCCAAACTCTACCGGACTATCTCCTTCACCAGAATCAGACTATCCCCAGGGTGAAGCTCCTCTGAGGTCAGTCCATTGGTTTCCATCACATGCTCTGCTGTTGTACGGAACCGCTTGGCAATATCCCACAGACTGTCCTTTTCCTGCACCACATACCCGACGATTCCTGGCGCCTCCTTCAGCCTCCTCCTGTCAAGTGGAGAGGTCTGTGCCTGAAGAATCACCGACTGACATACCGGCTGTAAAACCAGCACCTCCAGCAAAAGAACCGCCTTAATTTCCACGATGTCCCCTCCGGCCATTACAGCCGTCAGCTGCTCCACCCCCTGTTCCAGATACCAGACACTGTCCTTTGTAATTCCCGGGGCCTCTGCATCATAGTGAAACGGCAGCAGCTCTGTTACAGACTGAATGGGACAGCTGTCATCGTCTGTAAGATACAGAAGCTTTACCTCCAGAACTCCATCTAAAGAAAGCATATCCTCCCCTGCTTCCGCCTGATCCAGCTTCACCAGGCCACTGCTGTGACAGATCTGCAGCACCCGCTGCCCTCCCGACAGCTGTATCTTCTCAGAAATTTTACATTTTCCTGCATTCCGGGTCAAAATCTGATCAAAGCATGCTTCCCCAGTTTCCACAGTCAGCTCCCGGTTTACCCCGTACATATCACTGAGAATTTCCAACGGCTGCTCCTCATACAGGCGAATATCCAGCTCAATTACCGCATCCAGAGCCAGCTCTCTCATTTCGCCGTCATAATCCGGTTTCTCCTCAATACTTTTATGAACCAGACGCAGATCAATGGCCGGAATCATTTCCTCAACTGCGCCTGCCATTTCCACCTCGCCGGAAAAAGGAATGCTCTCCTCCAGCCACTGAACCGTCTCACTTTCCCCCTCACCTTCATAAATCAAAAATACCAGCAACGTTCCTTCCAACCGTATTTTCCCATCCAGCGGGCGGGCCAGAGCGCCGCTCAGCCGCATTTCCATCCATAAAATCCGTCCAATGGCAGGTTTGCTTCCAGAAAGAGTCATCTCCTCCTTTACCCGGTAAGTGTCCTTTCTTCGAAGAGCAATCGCTGCTGCATTCACAGCTCTCGTCTTTGTCTCAATCTGCGGAAACGTCAATTCACCAGAACCGTCATCCTCCTTCTGAAGGGCTCCAAGCGCCACTGCTGCCTCTGTATCAAACAGCGCCTCCACCCGCACCTCCAGCGTCACCACAGCCTGAATACTAAGCTTCCTGGAATTAATGATTCCTGCATTTAAATCCTCCATCTTCCAGGAAACACTGACATAATCCCGCTCCTCCAATCCCGGCACATTCACCATTTCCTCAAATGGAATCAACCCTCCCAGAGTCTGAAGACCGCCCTCCTCTTTCCGATACAGAACATGAAAGTCCAATTTTCCCCGAATCGTTACCTTCTCACTCTGAACTCTGGCCGGTTCCAGCTGTACCTCGCCCGAATCCAGAATTACCTGAGCAATGTCACTCATGGTATCCGGCACAATAAAATCATCATCCAGAGTTACCTGGGTATCCACCTGTGTTTTCCACCGATTCATATGTATGTTTTTTTTCACCAGCTCCAGCATAAAAAAAGCACCCACCTTACCTTCCAGATTTGATTCCGAGGCAATCCGCCGTCGAAATCATCTTCTACAGAAAGTTTATGTGAATGCTTTTCAAATTATGAACTACTGGTCATACTCTTCCAGAAAGTGATGACGTTTCCCGTCCTTCACATATCCAATGCAGGCATCCAGATTCACATTCTCCACACTCTTGAAAATATTCGTTTCAATGTGGGGATTTACCTGCCGGAAATGCTGAATCAACTCCTTCATCTCCTGACGCTTGGAAGAATGAACCTCCTCCTCCAATGCTCTCTCCCGGGCAATCCGCTCTGTAAAGCGACAGGCGCACTGAAGAAATCGCAAATGGTTATATTCCTTCCAGGCAAGAATATCCTGCTCTTTCACCAGATACAGAGGACGAATCAGCTCCATACCTTCAAAATTCGTGCTGTGAAGCTTCGGCATCATCGTATTCACCTGCGCTCCATACAGCATACTCATCAATATCGTTTCAATCACATCGTCAAAATGATGGCCCAGAGCAATTTTATTGCAGCCCAGCTCCCGGGCATTGGCATAGAGATTGCCCCGGCGCATCCGCGCGCACAGATAACAGGGAGAACCGCCTGCATCCACTACTGTCTCAAAAATATCCGACTCAAAAATCGTAACCGGTATTCCCAGGAGCTTTGCATTCTCCTCAATCAGCTGACGGTTCGCCGGATGATATCCCGGATCCATCACAAGAAACTTCAGTCCGAACTCCATTTTTCCGTGGCGAAGAATCTCCTGCATACACTTTGCCAGAAGCATTGAATCCTTTCCGCCGGAAATGCAGACTGCAATATTGTCCCCTTCCTGAATCATATCATATTCATTAAGCGCTTTTACAAAGGGACGCCAGATTTCCTTACGGAAACGCTTGATAATGCTGCGCTCAATTTCCACTGTACGGGGATCAGACACCTTTCTTTTCCTCCAGTTCCGCGGTCAGCCGTCTGACCTCATTTTCCAGTTCCTTCACCCGCTCCTCCATTTTACAGAAATGCTCCAGAGTCATGGGCTTTTCCTTCGGCGCTACCGGAACCCCGGCTACCTTTACCGGCCGTGCCGGAACACCTACCGCTGTAGTATCATTCTCCAGAGGCTTCAAAAGCACTGCGTTTGCCGCGATCGTACAGTTGTCTCCCACCTCAAATGCACCCAGAATCTTAGCGCCGGAACCAACAGTTACATTCTTTCCCAGGGTAGGATGACGTTTGCCCTTGTTCAGACCTACGCCGCCCAGGGTAACTCCCTGATAAATCGTACAGTTATCTCCTACCACTGTAGTTTCTCCAATTACCACGCCGCAGCCATGGTCAATCAGAATTCCGTGTCCCATCTCCGCTCCCGGATGAATTTCAATCAACGTAAAAAAACGGGCAATCTGAGAAATCATACGGGCTATAAAAAACATTCTGTGCTTATAAAACCAGTGAGCAAACCGATGCCAAATCAGAGCATGAACCCCCTGGTACAGCAAAAGCACCTCCAACGCACTGCGTGCAGCCGGATCCCGCTCCTGAACAGCCTTGACATCCAGCCAAATATCCTTCAAAATCATAGTCAGCACCTTATCCTTCTTTTAGGCAGACCCGGCCGGCTTCCTTCCTCTCCCCAACAAAAAACCTTTTGAGAAATTCTCTGTCTGAATGGAGATGTACTGAAAGAAGCCGGCTTTTTGGTCATATCATCATTCTTTATGAACAGTTCTAATTTACCATATGTCCGCAAATCTGCCAAGTGAAATTTATCTCAGGAGCCAACAGATAAACATTGAAAATACAGTCTCCCTCAACCTGTCAAAAAGAAGGCCCTCTGCCATGATTTACTGAAAAATCACCGGATTTTCCAGATATTCTGTTTGAATCACCAGAAATGGATAGGATTTCTCAACGCCAACCTCTTCCCCCTTCTGAGGTCCCAGCAATTCCGTATCCACTACAATTGAATTTTCCGTCAGGTACAGTTCCCGCACAGCAATGCTATATCCCCCTGTAGCCTGTTCTCCGTATCCCACCACTATGTAAAGCCCCTGATCATTACTGTAGGTCAGTTTAAACGGCGCTGCCTTCTTCTCTGCCACCAGCTTCGCAAGCTCTTCCGGCAGTTCCGCTTCACTTACTACAGCAAACTCCAGATCCCTTACCTTATCCTGATCCTCCTTTTCCACACTGCAGCCCGTCAGAAATCTTGCCATAAATGCCCAAAGAAACAGAGCCGCAGTCAGAACAACCTTTCCCCTCCGCCTTTTGTCCATAAATCAGCCTCCCTATTGCTATGATTACTTATAATCTATTCAGGAGACAGACCTGTTTATGCATCCTTTTACAGAAATCGAATGACGGAAGGATTCTTTTATTTTATCGAATCATCATCTCGACTGCAGATAGCCAGCCGATGCTGATATTTTTCCTTTGTGGCCATACCGCCGCGAATATGGCGCTCCGACTTGTTAATATTTAAAATCACCCTGGCTCTGGCAGCCAGAGATGGATTGATGTGTTCCAGGCGTTCTGTTACGTCTTTATGAACCGTACTCTTACTAATCCCAAACTTCTTTGCTGTCTGCCGTACTGTTGCATGATGCTCAATAATATAGTTGGCAATGGCTGCCGCCCGCTCTTCAATGTAATCCTTCATGGGCTTTTCCCCTGAATACGTTTTTTACATTGTATGAGCCTGCGTCAGACATCTATGACAAAAACAGACGCCCTTACTTCATCGCCGTAAACCGCAGAGACAGGCAGCTCAGACCGCCGTCAATCTTCCGAAATTCCGAGGTGTCCACCAGAATCACCTCATATCCCATTTCCTTCACCAGCTTCTCCACCGTCGGATAACCGGCCGGGACGAGTACCTTATCATTCACCCAGATACAGTTAGCCGCATAAGCCTCATTTTCCGGAATCTCATAACGATTGTAAGCGGCAAACTCTGCTTTATCCTTAAACTCTCCGGAAACCAGCATATTGTTGTTCTCCAGATAATTGACCCCTGTCTTTAAATGAAGTACCTTTTCCAGCGGAACCTCTACAACCGTATAACCATATTTTGCCAGAATTTCAGAAAACTGGCGGATTCCCTCCTCATTCGTTCTCGCAGAACGGCCAATATAAAAGGTATCTCCCACCATCATCACATCTCCGCCCTCCATCGTACCAGGAGACTGAATATACTCAATGCACTCCTCCGGATAAAACTGTTTAATCACCGGAATCATAGCTTCCGTCTCCTTTGTCCGGGTGGCAGCGCCAGGATTGGAAATCACCGCACACTTTTTCGTCAGGACTGCTGTATCCTCAACAAAACAGCTGTCCGGAAAATTTTCATCTGCCGGAAGCACAGTCACCTCCACGCCGCATTGCTTCAATGCTGCAATATAGCTTTCATGCTGCTTCAGCGCCTTCTCATAATCCGGCTTTCCCAGCTCCGGAGCAGAAGTAATTCCTTCTGTAACAGCCTTACACGGTGTTTTTACAATCACATTCTTAAACATATTCTTTCCCCTTTTCTCTTACACTCTTAATATTCACAGGTATGCTTCCTTATATCATAGCATCTTTGATAAAAATTCCTTCAGCCGTGGATTCTTCGGATTGGAAAATAACTCCTCGGGCGTATTCTGCTCCTTAATCTGTCCCTCGTCCACAAACATGACTCTTGTCGCCACCTCTCTGGCAAATCCCATTTCATGGGTCACAATTACCATCGTCATACCCTCGTCTGCCAGTTCTCGAATCAAATCCAGCACCTCTCCAACCATTTCCGGATCCAAAGCAGAGGTCGGCTCATCAAACAGCATAACCTCCGGATTCATAGCAAGCGCCCGGACAATGGCAATCCTCTGCTTCTGACCGCCTGACAGCATAGCCGGATAGGTATCTGCCTTGTCAAGAAGACCGATTCGCTCCAGAAGGCGTCTTGCATTCTCCTCCGCTTCTTTTCTGGTCTGCAGCTTCAAATGAACAGGCGCCAGAATAATATTTTCCAAAACAGTCAAATGAGGAAACAGATTAAAATGCTGGAAAACCATTCCCATTTTCTGACGCATCCTATCAATATCCACATTCACATCCGTCATATTCACGCCGTCAAACCAGATTTCCCCCTCCGTCGGAATTTCCAGAAGATTCAGACAGCGGAGAAATGTGCTTTTTCCAGAGCCGGAAGGCCCAATTACCGCAATCTTTTCTCCCTGGGAAATATGCTCTGTAATGCCATTCAGCACTGATAGTTCCCCAAACTGCTTTTTCAGATTTTTAACCTCTATCACTTCTCGCCAACCTCTTTTCCAATTTTGAAACACCTGTCGAAAGCCCGTATACCAGCAGGAAATAAATCAGCGCTACTGCCAGCAGCGGAAAATAGGGCTGCATGGTACGGCTGCGCACCAGATCACTGGCCCGTGTCAAATCCACAACTGCAATCAATCCCACAATCGACGTTTCCTTTAAAACGGCAATAGCCTCATTGCACAGAGCCGGAAGGATATTCTTCAGAGCCTGAGGCAAAATAATCAGCCGCATCGCATCCACACGATTCAGACCTAAAGAGCGTCCCGCCTCCATCTGGCCGCCATCCACTGACTGGATACCTGCACGGATTACCTCTGACACATAAGCGCCGGAATTCAAACCAAAGGCAACAATAGCAACCACCATTCCATCCGATACGCCTCGAAGAACAATAAACGCCATAATCATCAGCTGAATTGCCAGAGGAGTGCCGCGAATCACAGCCACATAAGCTGCCATCAGCCGGTCTATAACTCCAATCACTGCGCTTCCAAATGTCCGTTTCTTTCTCGGATCCTTCTGAGAGGCCATATAACGAAATACTGCAATCACAACACCTATCAGAATACCAATAGCTGCTGCTGCCAGTGTAATGATCATGGTATTCACAAAGCCCTTCAGAAAAATCTTCCAGCGGCTATCTACAATAAATGCCTTTTGAAACTGAGATAAAAAGCTCTCAAACAAACTCATATCCTGCCTCCTGAAATCCCCGGCTACTGCTCAAGCAGCGATGCCAGTTCTTTGTGCTTCTCAATACTTGCGTCAATGCTTCCGTTTTCTACCATCGGCTTAATCGCCTCATTGATCGCCTTTACCAGCTCTGTATTAGACTTCTTCACACCGATGCCATATTCCTCCTTTGTGGAAGAGCCATCTGCGTATTTCGCTTCAAAACATGTTAAACCGTCATTCACCGCACAGAAATTCTGGGCTGCAAGGAGATCCAGCATCACTGCATCTACATCTCCCTTCTGAAGAGCAAGACATCCCTCTGTCAGGTTTTTATACTGAACCACTTCCGCTCCCGTATCCTTCAGGCATCCATCTGCAATTTCATCAGAAACAAGAAAATCACCTGTAGTTCCCAGATGAACAGCCACCTTCTTTCCCGCCAGATCCTCAATAGTCTTTACCGAAGTATCCGCCTCATTCACAATAATGTACTGGGTCGATACTGTATACGGATCTGAAAATGCCATCTGTTCCTTTCTCTCATCTGTAATCGTCATAGCCGCAATCACAATATCTGCCTTGCCATTATCAAGATACTGAGGAAGGGTATCAAAGGCTGTATTGATAATCTCCAGTTCCACTCCCCATTGATCCGCAATCGCCTGAGCCAAATCAATATCTGAGCCAACCGGCGTGTCCGTATCAGCAATATACTCAAACGGAGCCCACGCAGCATCTGTAGCCATCACAAGCTTTCCCGCCTTTTTAATATCATCCACAGTTTTACTTTCATTTTTTGCTCCGCAGCCTGCCAGAGAAGCCGCCATCATCATCCCAACTACCAAAGCCATCGTTTTTTTCATAATATTCTCTCCCTCGTTCTCTTTGTCGTATATTCTTACACTTTTTTGTGTGTTTACGCCAGATTATACATTAATTATACATATATGTCAAGTATTTTTCATTTAATATTCACTTTATTTAATTATATAGAATATTTATACATTTTTTCTCTTCTGAAATTTATACCAGACAGGACAGATTTTCCTGTCCCCCTTTCTGCCTTTTATGCTATACTGTTCATAAGATACAACAGCAAACGATTCCAAAAAACAAAGCACAAGAAAAGGATTGAAAATACATATGCCGTCAAAAAAGAAAGCCCTTTTAGTTACCACAGTCAGCGGCTTTGTTCCCCAATTTGAAATGAACAATGTCCGCCTCCTTCAAAATATGGGATTTGAAGTTCACTATGCCTCCAATTACAATACACCTTCTTACGGAACAGACAATCATCGTCTGGACGGAACCGGAATCATCCGCCATCAGATTGATTTCGTCCGCAGCCCTTTTAAACCAGAAAATATCACGGTTTTCCGGCAGCTAAAGGCCGTTATGGAACAGGAGCAGTTTCAGCTGGTTCACTGCCACACTCCCATGGGTGGCGTCATGGCACGGCTGGCCGCCCATGCCACTCACACTGGGCCTGTAATATACACAGCTCACGGATTCCATTTTTTCAAAGGCGCAAAACCAGTAAACTGGCTCTGTTATTACCCGATGGAGCAATTTCTTTCCCGCTTCACAGATCAGCAAATCTGCATTAACCATGAGGATTACCAACGGGCAAAGAAACACTTTCATGCAAAATATGTAGACTATCTGCCCGGAGTAGGAATGGATTTTTCCAGGATTCCCCACTTATCAGAAGAGGAAATCTGTCAGAAAAAAGAAGAGCTGGGAATCCCATCAGAAAAACTTCTTCTGCTGTCCTCCGGAGAACTGATTCCCCGTAAAAATCACGAAACCATTCTCCGGGCGCTGGCTCAGCTAAAAGACATGACGCAAATTCATTACCTGCTCTGCGGTCATGGCAAACTGGAAAAAGAGCTTCACCAACTGGCCAAAGAGCTGGGAATCTCCCATATGGTCACCTTTGCCGGATACCGGGAGGATATGCTGGAAATCCTGCAGACAGCAGATATTTTCCTCTTCCCCTCCTATCAGGAAGGCCTTCCCATGGCACTTTTGGAAGCTATGGCCAGTGGACTCCCCGTTATCTGCTCTGATATTCGGGGCAGCCAGGATCTGATGGGAGAAGTTCTCTCCCAGACCGACACCGCCAAAGTCTGCTCCGGCGGAATCATGATCAAAAAAGCAGATGACGTCTCTGCCTACAGTCAGGCCATCCGTCATCTGCTGGATACGCCGAATCATCTGCCCGCCCGTCTCCGAGAGCTGGGCCAGAACAACCGGCGTCTCAGCGAAGCATTCAGCTCCGATTCCGTTGTAAAAAAAATGAAAGCCATTTACGAAAGGCTGTGCAGGGGATAATCCGATTCCCCTGTACAGCCTTTTCCTTCATCTATCTGGCACATGTGTGCACGTTCCGTCCCCTGTCTATACATCCTTCTGCGCAAGCCACTCTTTCACAGCTTCCACACTAAAACCAACCGCCTGGGCAATCTGTTCCACAGATAAGCCCTGAACTGAAAGGTTCCTGGCAGTCATCTGGGCCTGTTTTTTCCGGCCCTCTGCAAAGCTCTCTTCCCGCAAGTCTTCCATCACCTTACACATTTCTCTCACTCCTTTCGGGTTCTCCTTCAAATAACGCGTCTTTTCCGCAAGAATCTCGAAATTCATATCATCTGCATCAGTACAATTAAAATCATGCATCAGCTTGCCAAGATCTGAATCATCCCGGTACTCTCCATTTACATACAGAATGTGCGCTCCATCATCAAAAGGCTGATTCAGCGTAAGATTCCTGTTTTCAATCACATAGAGCGGCTCTCCTGCCTTATAGTAATCATTTTCCGTAATAAATATAACATATGTGTCCGGAAGCTCTCTGTAATCCTGCTTCTCATCCAGATTCTCCACATCCATCATACTGGAATGATATCTTGCTCGATGTGGGTCTGCCCCATTATCTGAGCGCTGCACCTCAATGTCATATTTCTTTCCGGTACTGTCTGTTGCATAAGCATCCAAACAAATCGACCGCGCCCCGGTAACACGCTTGAAATCCGCCTGTGTTTCGCACTTTATCAAAATCAGATCCTGCTTTCCTGTAATAATGCGAAGCACAAACTCTGCCAGCGGAATATTTTCCTTAAACAGACCACGCATAAATGTGTCATTAATCGGACGGAAGCCCTGCAGCCGCTGAAGATCCTCCTGATGTCGCTGTTCCTGTCTCTGCCAACCAGTTACCCCCATGTACCACCATCTCCTGTTCTATGAATCGTTTCTATTGCTCTCTGTTTTTTCATCCTATCATAAAACAAGTGGCTCAGCAATCTACTGCTACTATAATCTCTGGAAGCGGCTTATTGGATATACGCTCCGCTCTTTCTCTTTTATTGTACTAAAATCTTCTCCTCCATTTCATTTCTGCCACCCCTTCTGCCCAAGGATTTCCCAGGCAAACGCAGATTCCTGCTGATAATATTGCGGCTATAAGAAGATTGACATTTTCTGACCAGTGAAAAAAGCCACTTTTCTCCATCCATTTTATTAAAAAACCATGTAAAAGAAAAACTGGCATAGTATAGCGCCCCAACATACTAATCAGCCATATCCTGCGATTCGGCACAAGAACATTCCATACCAAAATCCAGAAAACCGCAGTCAAAAGAAGACCTGTGCGAATCCATACAGAATACCCTCCTGCCTCATAAGACATAGAATGATACATCCAGCCTGCCTGCAAAACGCCAGACATACTTTTGATTCCTAATACACACAACACACCCCCAAAAAGGCACAGGTACTTTCCCGCTCCCTTTTTCATCCTGTCTGTTAATCCATCAAAATACTGAAAATATCCAGCTGTAAAAAAAGGAAGCAAAACCAGCGTTCTTGATAAGCTCAAATAATATCCCACTGTATTATCAAATCCTGCTGCCAGAGATAAAATGAACGTAGCGGTCAAAACCTTCCCTTGTGTAAATCCTTTCCAACTAATCAGAGGTAGAAGCATCTGCCAGCATAACAACGAAATCAGATACCATAAAAGCCAATACGGCGTTGTAAATTGCAAGATATTTTCCTGTTCCAGAAAAAATCGCTGAAACATTAAATATAACGTTTGATATAAAAAGTACGGATATAAAATTCCCTTTACCGTTCTTTCTGGATTTATCCTGGAAAAATATCCTGTAATATAAGCAAAAACAGGCATATGAAAGCTATAAATTGCAAGATATATCCACCACCTCACAGTGCCGTGAAAACATTCCAGCATATGTCCAAACACAACCAGATACATCATCAGCGCTTTCATGTTATCCATTTTATAATTTCGTTCTGTTATCACTACTTTATCTCTCCAGCTCTTCCTTCGCCATCACAAGTGCAGACTCAATCACCTTATCCATATCATAATACTTATACTCACCCAAACGACCGCCAAAAATCACATTCTCCTCCTGAGCCGCCAACTCACGATATGCCTGATATACAGCTCCGTTCTTCTCGTCATTCACCGGATAATAAGGCTCATCTCCCGGCTTCCATTCTGAACTGTACTCCCGGCTGATAACCGTTTTTGGCTGTGTTCCAAACTCAAACCACTTATGCTCAATGATTCTGGTCCACGGTGTCTCCGCATCTGTATAATTCACCGCCGCATTTCCCTGGAAATTCGGCTTGTCCAGCACCTCTGTCTCAAAACGAACAGAACGGTACTCCAGAGCACCCAACCGGAAATCAAAATATGCATCAATAGCACCTGTGTAAATCACCTTTTCCGCCAGACTGTCGTACTCCTCCTTATGCTCCAGATAATCCACACCAAGGCGAACCTCAATTCCCTCCAGCATATTAGCAACCATTTTTGTATAACCGCCTACCGGGATTCCCTGATACAGAGCATTAAAATAATTATTATCAAAGGTAAATCGAACCGGAAGCCGCTTGATAATAAAAGATGGAAGCTGATCGCAGGGCCGTCCCCACTGCTTCTCCGTATATCCCTTAATCAGCTTTTCATAAATATCCGTTCCCACCAGGCTGATAGCCTGTTCCTCCAGATTCTTCGGCTCTGTAATTCCTGCTGCCTTCTTCTGCTCCTCAATCTTGGCTTCCGCCTCTTCCGGAGTCACTACGCCCCACATCTTGTTAAAGGTATACATATTAAAGGGCAAAGAATACAGTTCTCCATGATAATTCGCTACCGGGGAATTGGTAAACCGGTTAAACTCTGCAAACTGATTTACATACTCCCAGACCTCTTTATTGTTCGTATGAAAAATGTGGGCACCGTACTTGTGCACATTGATGCCCTCAATCTCTTCTGTATACACATTTCCCGCAATGTTCGGTCTGCGATCAATCACTAAAACACTCTTTCCTTGCTTCTTTGCCTCGTGAGCAAATACTGCGCCATAAAGGCCAGCTCCTACAATAAGATAGTCGTACATAATAGTTTTCTCCTTCTCCTTAAAATCACCTAGAATAGGTAGAGATTTGCATCTCTGGTTATGTCTTCTTTCTGAATCCCAAATAAATTATCACCCTCAAAATATCCATTTGCTATTTTACCAGATATTAACTCAATCCAAAATCATTATTTTTAACCACTCTCACAGTCCACAATTATGACTCTCAAAATCTGGATAAATGACCAGCAAGTCTCCGAATAATCATACAATTCTTTATATTCTCACAACACCTTTTTAAAATTTGTTAATATCATAGAATGCATAATTTTATAATTAGACTTTTTTTAAGCAGTTAATATATCTTCCAAACCGTTCTAGTATTTTCTCAATTTCCAATAATAAATATGAAATCAGAAAAGAACCTATGAAAACTATTAAAATCACAATTGGTGCATAATTCAATCGAAGAACTACTGGTGATACAGTATTTTTCAACATCTCATATACCACCGCATCTAATATCCATGAACTCAAATACATTCCAAATGCACATTTTGAAATAACACCAAGCACAGTACGAATTCTACATGGTATATCATCTGTTTTAACCGACAGGCATAGCATAAAAATAACCGGTGCAAGTACTGCACATTCAAAACCATTATATGAAGAAAAAGCTCTTTCTGTAAAAACAGCACCATAATCGTAATAAAAATTAAATGCAGTAAATATAAACAAAGCTCCCAACAAACAAATCATAAGATTTCGTTTTTTTATATCACATCCATATTCCCGCAAATATGTTCCCAGATAGTAATAGGTAATTGGATATATTCTCACCCACCAATCAGGTAATATATTATATTTTATATTAATACTTGGCAGTACTGTCACTACAAGAAATGTACCTATTAATATCTTTTTCATGTACCTTGTTTCTAATCCGTTATATAAAACATTTAAAAAAGGAATTAATAAAAACAAACTAATATACATATTTACATACCATGCGTAAGGTGCTGCTGAAAAATTAAAAATGGAAGTCACTATCCCTAAAAACGTCAGTTTCTCGTTTAAATAAAATATTTTGAATAATATACAACATCCGCAAACAAGCAAGTATGTTCGTAATATTTTTAAGCCACCATAATAATAACTCCGTGTCAATTCCTTTTTGGAATTTAAATATCCTGTCAACATAATAAATAACGGAACACAGTTAAGAAAGATTGTTCTCATAAATGTCATAACAAACATTCGTTTTCCAGATAATATTGTTTCATAATATCCGCAGTAAAATAAAAAATGAACACTTATAACGCTTATAATAGCGACTGTTCGAATTAAATCCAGCCTACTATCTCGATTCTTATTCATAACTTTATTTTCCCTCCATTGATTGTTATAAAGTTATTAAAACCTTCTTGCCATAGAGCAATCCATCTATCTTGCTAACTTCGGCAGAACTACAGACAAGATATTTCCAGCACAGATATACTTATTACAAACCATTATCCATTCTACTATTTCCGTAAGAATTTCATTTAATAGTTTTTAAAGCAAACAATACTTTACACCATCATTAAATTCTATAGATAAATCACTTCTTTTGAATCACTTGATAATACTGTAAAATTCTATAATCGTGTATCCATTTTGTATAACTATTTTGCTCATCCATATCATGCCAGATTTCATCATCTCCCATATAACCAAAACTGTTAATTACCGGCACATGCTGTTGCATTTCATATAAAAAGTCAAACCAGTTCGTTGTTTTAAGCCCTGCATACTTTAATAACTTCGCCACCAAATAATTAGGACTGCTTACCTGCCCATCTTTACCAGTCACTGGTTCGTTTACTGAATAATTGGCCCATATAAAATAAGGTGTCATATAATACCGCTGCTGATTAGCTAACTCTGATTGGGTTTGATCCCATTCAAAAATCTGCTCTTCAAATTCTGTACTTAAACAACCGGGCTGATGATCTCCAAACACACACAAAATTATTGGTCTGTCTATCTTCCTGAGTTCATCAACTAAATACTTCAATGCATTATTAGACTCCTTTATTAACGATAAGTACATCCACGCACTATCATATTGCTCCAAATCTGAATCTATTTTAATGCGTTCATAGGAGGGATTAAACTGAGCCATATCATAATCTCCATGATTCTGAATTGTAACATTAAAAATAAATAATGGCTCATCTTTATTACTGTTTTCCAATCGTTTTATAATCTCTCTATAATTATCCTCATCCGATATTCTGTCTAAAAATACCTTTTCATACTTATCATCATAACTATCAATGCTATAAAATTCATCAAATCCCATTTCTTTATATACGCCCTGACGCCGATAGTTTGTTGCACTCGCAGGATGCATTGCCACTGTTTTATATCCCAAGTTCTTCAATTCATTAGTTAAAGATGGTATCTCGTTAAAACTATATTGTGTATAAGGATATAAATCCTTAAAAAATCCCATGGAATTCCCTGTCAGAAATTCAAATTCTGAATTACAGGTTCCACCGCCCCGAACAGACATAAAGGTTTTTCCCTTTTCTAAAAAATCATCCATAGAATTCAGATACCACATTACATCTTCTGTTTCTCCCAGACTCCCCAGATCATTTAAATCACTCAATGACTCATTCATAATTGCAATAATAACTGGTTTTTCTTCTTCACCTTCAATTATATCAGAAGTATACTTATTTAAAATGTTTTCTGCTTTTTCTTTTGAATATCCATCTGGCTCTTCTATGTTCATTCTTTGTACTGAAGTAATAAATGATACTAAAAAGCCATATTTACTATAAGTCTGAGTTGTATCCCAGCTATCCCATGCCACATGGAACGTCTGCTGAAAATCAATAAAGCGGACTACGCCCAATTGTAGAAACAGCATTATTATACCGGTAAACATGCGCTTTTTTACCTTTACAACAGTCAAAGGCTCTGCCGGAATATAAAAATGTACTAAACTAATTAATACAATCAAAATCAAAAATCCATATACAATCTCATTTGACAAATAATACTGATAATCACCAGCTACAGCCATGCCTGTTTTAAACTGCATCAGATCCCCAAAGGTCAATGCATATTTTTTAAATTGAATCACATAATAATTCCCTACAGATATAACAAATGCACTTAAAAAGCTCAAATACCATCCTAAATTTTTAAAACAAATTACATTTACTGTGATAAATAAAAAAATAGAGGTGATGACAATCCCTAAAACTATCATCGAACCCTTTAACTGTGATATATTTACATTGCTGATACACTCAATCATAAAAAAACATAATATAGGTGTAATTGCAATTACTATATATCGGCTCCAAACTTTTTCTATTCCAATTTCCAAGGAATAAAACACTAATAGTAAAAATAATATTCCCATCACGCTCTTGGAATCTGGTAAATACGGATTCGCAAATTGATATAATGAATAGACGAAACTCACAGCAAGTGTTATATAATAGAATCTGTGATTTTGAACTTTACTTTTGACAAACAGAAAATACATCATAAAAAGTGCAAAGAGCATATAACCAATCATGTTAAACGCATCAGCTATTCTGCAGAAAACAACTGTATTAATAACCACTAATCCCCAGTTATTCTGTTTTGACTCTCTATGCTTTTTATCTATGCAACGCAATAATATCAGAAGTATGCCTAAACTCAGTATACTGACAATCAGATTTTCTGATTCTAACATTACTGGTTTTATATTTTTCACATCGTATACAACGCTGCCAGTCTGATCACATAAATTTAATTCTGTATATTCATCTCCATCATAAATTCCAAGACCGCCACTCCAATCATGTTTCCAAAAAGTGATTCTTACAGATTTTGCGTTGTTAAAACAGAGTTCCAACATATCTTCGTCCTGTGAATCAGAAGGTACGTATACAATATTTTCATTTATATACTCCCATTTTCCAGATAAAGGATATGTTTTCAATGAATCTTTTTGTCCATTAATTTCTATATCTGCTATCCATACTTCTCCTACCGACTCAACTCCACCAGTTAAATAAATGGTAGTTTCTGTAGACCGGGGAAAAGCAATCAAAAACACAATTAATACAAATACACTAATTATTTCCAGAATATATTTTTTCACAAATTAAACCTTTCTCATCTTTAACTTTGTCAGAAGCATCAAAAGACACTTCTGACAAAGTTAAGTACTTCTTATTATACTCCCATATAAGCTAATTATTCTGTCTCATATTTGTTCTTTTCCATTATACTATCTTTCATATTTCGTAATGGTTTCGTTAGTTTCCAGCTAGTTGAAGATATTGCCTGTTCATATAATTGCTTATAATCATAAATACCTTTAGGATCAATTTTTGTACTCTTTTTTCCCTTTAAGCAATCCAAAATTTTGCGTAAAGGCTTTGTCATTTTCCAACTAGTTGAAGATACTAGTTCATAATATAATTGTTTAAATCTTGCCTGTTCAAAACTATTTAGATCACTACACGCCTCATCGGATATACATGCATTTACTTTCCTCAGTCTTTCTAATAAATCCCATGTAAAATAATGTTTGAGTACTTCATATCTGTAATTATAAGACGACTTATCTTTATCCAACCAGTTTCCATCGTAGTGATGATTTGCGATACACATTCCATCAGAAAAATTCACTGTCATCATATTGGCACTGTATATTTTAATATTTCCATCCAAAATCTGCATTTTTCCATTTTTCACCAAATTTGTTTCTTTACTTAGTATTTCAGTAATTCTCATGGGTATGGTTTTGGGTATATTCTTTACTTCAACGCAAAACTCATCATTTTGGTAACTAGTCATTATTTTATATATAAGATTATGATGTGGTACAGCTCCAATAATTCCAGCATGAATGAAAATAGGCGTTTCAAATGCAAAAAAAGCATTTTGATATAAACATGGTTCCAGTGGTTTCATTAATTCCATGTCCGTATCTAAATAAACCCCTCCCATTTCATATAATACTTTTAAACGAAAATAATCAGATACAAATGCCCACTTTTTATCCTCATATGCTTTTTCTACATACTTATTTTCATTAATATCACAATTATCTTCATTCCATTCAATAATCTCGAAATCAGGCGCATACTTTTTCCACGATTCTATACACATTAAGATCAAGTCACTTTTAGGGCCTTTTCCAAACCAGCAATAGTGTATTATCTTAGGAATCTTATCCAGTTTTTCAAAATTTAATAAATCTCCATTCTCAATAGCTTCTTCTATATAATCATTGTTTTCAAATTCACTTTTATGCAACAGATAATAGTCCTGGCTATATTTAGTAAATCCATCCAAAAAATTAGTACTGAAGAAATTAAGACTCCAATATACCGCATATTGAATTTCTTTTTTTAATAGAGGATTTGTTTCATTTAAAATTCTATTCCAGCAGTCATATACCCCCTTTAATCTCTCATCCCCTGACTTAATAGAAGTAATAGAACCGCTTCTTTGCCTGTAATAATATAATCCTTGATTTAAATATGCTATCTTATTTGCATTTGTTAACCAAATTGGAATTGTTGCCAAATCTTCGTAAAATCCCTCAGGAAACTGAATTTTTTTTATTAACTCTATATCAAAAAGTTTCGTGACCGCATTCACAACACCATATTTTGTTGACTGCTTAATAATTTCAAATCTATCACTCTTTTTAGGCAAACTGTGAACGTATTCTTTTCTTCCATCTTCCCAAAATGCAATATAGTCACAGATAACACAATCCGCTTTTTCTTTCGAAGCAAATTTATATAACTTTTCAAACATTTTCAAATCGACAAGATCATCAGAATCTACAAATCCTACATATCTTCCTCTCGCTTTCTGTATACCATAATTTCTAGCCATTCCAAGACCTGAATTCGGTATTGAAAATACTCGAATCTTATCAGAAAACCTATATACATAATCATCAATAATCTCTTGGGAGCGATCTGTAGAACCATCATTAACAATAATAATTTCTATATCCTCTAATGATTGTTCAACCAATGTGTCAAGACATTCTGTCAAGTACTCTTCCATATTATATACTGGAACTACTATAGACACTTTAGGATTTTCTTCATAAATATTAGGCTGCATTTGTTTTTCGTCCATCTCCTCCGACTCATCAAACAACTCAATCAGCTGTTTCCTTACACTATCGTTATCATATTTATAGTTTTTTAAATACTCTTTTTTCTGTTCATACTCAGATGAATTCTCTATAATTTCTTCCAGTTGATTTATAATAGCAAAAATATTATTATCAATTATCCAGCCACCCTGTGTATCAAAAATCTCATCTACCCCTGTAGATTTTGTTGCTAATACCGGAGTTCCTGATAACATTCCCTCAATTACCGTCAGACCAAATCCCTCATATTCTGACAAAAGCCCTACAATATCTGCATGTCTCATATATGCATATGGATTTTCTCTATAGCCTAAAAATTTCACATTATCAAGATGATACTTCTTACAACGCTCTTTTAATTCTTCATACTGATAGCCTTTTCCTAAAAAGAACCAATTTATTTTTTCTTTCTCTTTTAAAATCTTTGCTATATCAATTGCTCTATTGTATGCCTTTTGTGGTTCCAATCTCCCAACTAACAATACATTTAATTCATACGGGTTTTTATTAAATATTTCTTCGTCTATATTTTCTAATGATTTTTCTTTTATCTCTTTTTCTTCTACCAGATTATATACGGTTTTACATTTTTTTTCATACTCCGGAAATATGTCAACAAAACCATTTTTTGCCCCCTCAGAAACAAATACAAACCGGTCAAAATTTTTATATATTTCCCTTTCCTTTTCCAGATCAAGATTAACTTTCTCTGCCCAATATTTGTAATCAATATGAATCCATTGTATTTTTTTTATCTTTGTTAACTGGGATACCTTTTCTTTAAATTGAGAATTTTCAAATGGTACTATTACATAGTCAAATGCTTTATAATCTTCTTTTTCAAGAATTTCTACCCTTTTATTCAAATACCTTAATGTTTCTTTATTTACTTTTACAGGAGAAAAAATTGACACTTTTATATCATTTTCACACCAGGTATTTGCTATATTAAATGTAACAAAATGCGCACCACCCCTGTAATTAATATCATCCATTACAATCAGTACTTTTTTCATTTTCCCTCCTACCTTTCATTTTTTACCGGGAATTTTTCTTATTGTATAGTTTATCTATAATACTAATACCCATATACAATATACCGTATATAAGTAACCATGCTGCTCCAAATGATAGTATTTGCCAACCAATATTAGTAGTTCTAGGAACTTCTATAGAATACACTACGTTATCTCCATCTTTATCATACAAATCTATAGTCTCATTAACCCCATTAGTACTATCGACACCAACAATTCCAGACCACTCATGTTTAATAAATCCAATTTGTATAACTCTCGCTTTTCTAAAAGAAAACTCTAAAAAGGACTCTCTATCTTTTGGAACTGCATATAAATATTCCGTGTTCTTATCATAAGTCCACACATCATCATGCCAGACTGTACTTAAATCCACATTTTCATCATCTGCAGTTATTTCCGAAATCCAGATTTCTGTCCCTTGCGAATTTTCATTTTTCTCTCCTGTAGCAGTAATATGAATAGTAATTTCATCTTGCGGGAATGTTATTAACATATTGTCTTTACAAATCCAAGATATACAACCAGATGCAAAAATCAGCAATATTATCATACCAATACTATATGTTTTTTTCATTCTAAAAATCAAATGAATAATAACTGACAACATAAGGATAAAATATAAAAACACAAATAGAAATTGCCCTTTTCCCTCAATATAATTATTTGCCAAAAATATTTCTGCTCCATAAAAGGCAAGAAACATAACTATAAAAATATTCACTATAGATTTTAGTTGTCTCATTAATTCACCATCTTTCCACCTATACTATTTAATCAACTTTTCAATTTTTTCTAATGATTCAAGATTATGAGTTTTATATTCCATTCCAAACTGCGTTTTATTAGTCTTTTGTAATAATTCCAACTCTGGAAGGTTTAACGGCGAATATAACTCACTATTCTCATATCTACTTATTTGCTCCGCTATACCACCGACTCTCGGTGCAATCACTCCAATCCCCAACACCATAGCCTCATCTATCGTAACTGGAGTTCCTTCATACTTAGAAACCAATACTAGTGTATCGCACTTAGACATCACTGGATACGGATTATTTAAATGCCCCAAAAACTGAACCTGATTCTCCACGTCCAGTTCCCGACTTCTCTTTTCCATTTCTATTCGCTGAGGACCGTCTCCAATAATATACCACATAAACGATATATTTCTTTTCTTTAACTGGCTTGCCAGTTCCAATACCTTGTCTATTCGTTTTTCTCTATCAATTCTAGCTACAGTCACCAGATTAAGGTTTTCTGGATTTATCATCACCGGGCAGATTTCTGCAGCCAATTTAATAACCCGATCTCCGTCAATCAAATTAGGGATAACTACTATCTTATTTGCCAGTTCAGGAAATTTTTCTGCCATTCCCTTTCTGCAATGTTCAGACAGAACCACAATATAATCAAATTTAGAATAAATAAAAGAATCTTTTTTAGTAACTGCCCTACTCCATTCAGAAAACTGACTCCATCGGGCATAATCTGTATGAATCCATTGAATCTTTTTTGGATGACTCAATTCTGAGACCAATCTCCGTAATTTTGAAGCCTCACTAACAACTATAACTGTATCAAACTGCTCCATGAGCGGTTTCAACTTTTTCTTAATCTGCCACTCAAAATAAGCATCCCCAAAGCCACAGCGAAGACTAATTGCGTACAATATACGAGAAATTTTTTGTAAAACAGAATAATTTTTGCTTTGTAATGCCTGTTTAAACGAAGCTGCATAAATTTCTGTGATTCCCCAAATGTACGGCTCCAACACATGAGCATCCCCCAAAAAATCCAAGGACTCCTTTGGCCTAGCCAATGACAAAAGGTAGATATCATACTCCTGTTGCAGTTGTTTCATCTGCAGTAGCGTAACAGCTTTTGCACCGCTATTATAGTTGATATCATCAATAATATATAACAATTTCTTCATATACTTATCTCTCCAACAGATCTTCAAACTCCAATATTCCCAAATTTTGAGTATTATCCAATATCAAATTTTTCTTAATCTTATTTTGAAGTTCCAAATCGTTTAAAAACTCCTCAATCTCCTCTGCAATTTCCTCAACTTGAAATGATGTAATAATTCCTGTTTCTCCATTAACAATCTGCTCCTGTGCCCCAGAAGTATTCGTTGCAATCACCGGAACTCCCAGTAATTTAGCCTCAGATATAACAAGTGACCACGACTCATGATCAGACAATACCATAACAGCCTTTGCCCGTTTCATATATTTATATGGATTATCATCTGCACCGCACAAAATAAAATCATCCTTTAATTGATACTTCTCTAAAAGCTCAGATACTTCTCCATATACATTTTTATCTACCGTAGAGCCAATACAAATCCATTTAATCGGAATTTTTTTCTTCTTCAAAATCCTCATAACTTCGATTTGTCTCGGATAATTCTTCTCTATTCTCAGATTTCCAACACTTAATAAAAAAGAACCGTTCGCCTGAGGTAAAATAACCTCTTCTGCAGCTCGAGATAAAATATTTTGCCTATTTAGAATATTATGTACAACTATAGATTTTTCTGTCATCTGAGGACAACGATGAATGGAACTCTGCCGCGATTTCCCAGAAGCGAAAATATATCCCGTAATTCTTGAATCATATTTCACCAGTTCTTCTTTGTTTACAAAATCCGCTTTGTCTAAATCAATATGAATCCACACATATTTTTTCACAGCATTTACTTTTTTTACCAAAAAGGCTGGTGACAGCCATTCTCCAAAAGAAATCGCCACATCATATTTTCGATTCTTTACAAAATCGACTGCTGATTTAACATAGGTCTCGGTATGAAAAAGGCGGCGGTATATTTTTCCGGCCAACTGCTCTAACTTTACTCCATTCCCCCGATTCTTTACTGCATCAAAAACATGGATCCACTCCGGCACTTCCCCCATAAGAGAAGTTGCATCCTGGTATTCTATTTGATTTAGTACCAAAAAATCCACTTCATATTTCTGTGAATCCAGACAATGGAACAGATTCAGCAAAGATGTTTCTGCTCCACCTTTATAAAACTGTGTAATTACAAATAAAATTTTTTTCTTCATCTATACTCTCTTATATTTTTTCATACGCAGAACATACTGTCTCAGTATCTCCAAACATCACTACCTCACCATGATCCAACCACAATACCTTATTACAGATATCTCTCACCTGGTTGACAGAATGGGAAACAAACAGTACTGTCGTTCCCGAATTGATAATCTCTTTCGTTCTGGCAAAGCTCTTTTCCTGAAACTTAAAATCACCTACCGCTAATACCTCATCTAGTATAAGAATATCCGGAATATTCATAGTAGCAATTGCAAACCCCAGACGCGCCTTCATTCCTGATGAAAAATTCTTTAAAGCTGTGTTTGTAAATCCTTCCAATTCTGCAAATTTAATAATATCATCATATCTGGACATCATATATTCTTTTGAATATCCTAAAATAGAACCATTTAATAAAATATTTTCTTCTGCTGATAAATCATCATCAAAACCAGCGCCAAGCTCAATTAATGGGGCTATACTTCCCATGGTTGCTACGTGACCTTTTGTTGGCTTTAGTACTCCTGCAATTACTTTTAAGAGAGTACTCTTACCTGAGCCATTTAATCCGACAATTCCTAATGAGTCTCCTTTTTTTAATTCAAAAGATACATTTTTCAAAGCCCAAAATTCATGAAACATCAGTTCATGTTTTAACATTTTTATGATGTATTCTTTAATATTGTCAACTTTTTCCTGACTCATATTAAACATCATCGATACATCTTCTACTTTTACAACCGTGTTCTCCATCTCAGTTCCTCTTAGATATATAAAATAAAGTTATCCTGTTTTTTATAAAAAACAAACATTCCGATTATTACCATTATAACTCCCATCATTAAACAAACCAAATTTTCCTTTAAACTCGGAAAAGTGCCATGTAAAATCAAATTTCTCATATAGTCAATATAATGATATAATGGATTTAGCTGCATTAATTTTCTTGCAAAATCTGGCAAAATCTCAATGGGATAAAATACAGGAGTAAAATAGTTCCATGCAATTAACAATACAGAATAAAAATATGCGATATCTCTAAAATAAACGGTTACTGCAGACAGCAATAATCCCAAACCCACAGAAAACAAAAATGCATAGGCAATTGGAATCGGCAGCAATAACAGTGTCGGCAAAAATGGTACTCTTAATATAATCATGACCAAAAACATTGCTATCAATGAGAATATTAAATTCACTAATGCTGATCCCGCCTTAGATAATGGAAATAAGTATTTGGGAATATATACTTTCTTTAACAACGGTGCATTACCAATAATTGCATAGGTACAGTTATTAGTAATCTCAGAATTCAACGTAAAAATAAGGTTTCCAGCCAAAAAATAAATGGGAAAATTCTCAATTGTTGATTTAAATAACGTAGAAAATACAATTGTCATAACAATCATCATTAATAACGGGTTCAATACCGTCCACAGCATACCTAAAAAAGACTTTCTGTATCTCACTTTTATATCTCTGGATACCAGATTATACAGTAAATCTTTATATTGAAAAAACACATCCAATCTTACTTTTAAACCTTTTAATGTATTCATATGCTTTCTATTTCCTCTTGATAAATTACTCGTAGTTGCCTAATATATTCTTCTGGAGTTATAAATCCCTCAGCTCTTTCCAAAGCTCTTTCCTGCCACTTTTGATATTCCTGCTCATCATTCAGAAGAAGCAAAATTTTCTTAATAAAATCTGTTTCATCCGCACATAATTCTATTGCATTTTCTCCAAATATTTCTGTAACGCCTCCTGTCCTTGTTGAGAGAACTGGAACGCCCAAAATATTGGCTTCTGCTGCAACCAATCCATATCCTTCCCATAAAGATGTAACACATAAAAGCTTTGATTTTTTCATAAACTGGTAGGGGTTTTTCTGAAATCCAAGAAGTTCTATATTATCCTGCAGATTGTTCATCTTAATCAGAGCCTTACATTCTTCCTCTAACTCCCCTGCTCCCACCATAGCACATCGAACAGGTTTTCCTGTCTCCGTTAGTCTCCGCACAATTTCAATAAATGTCTGTGGAGACTTTTGCTCTGCAAATCTCCCCACAAACAAAATATCATATTGCTTTCTTTTCTCATTTTCTCCCATAGACAAGATATACTCCTTATCAATAGGATTTCCTATCATCTGCATTTTATTTTTTAAAATGTCAGAAAACACAAGATTTTGATAGGCCCGCTGAGATACTGCTAAAATCTTTTCAATTCTTTTTCCTAAAACAGCAAAAATAATTGTTTTTAAATCCCATTTTCTGGCCCATGGTGGATCGTAGTGTAAGTGAGAAATCACACGATAATTTCCACATAATAAACTCATCACTGTCGCTGAAAAATCGTGAGCATGTATTATATCAGGTTGAATTCTATTTAACGCGTTCTTTAAATTTCGTCTGTTAAATTTTTCCAATAATATAAAGGGAATTTTTTCTTCCTCTAGCTTTTCCCTAATTGGTCCCTCTGTAGCAATATATACAAATTCATATTCCTCTTGAAGTCCCTTTATAATAGTCAAAGCTACGTTTTCAGCACCAGAATAAATTGATGATTTCAATACATGTGCAATTCTTCTTTTCTTTTTTCTATCCATCTTTTCTTCTATCATACTGATTCCTATCTGAAATTTCTGATTCTATACTTACGCCTTCTGTACTTTCTTTCAAAAACATAATTTTTGGTGTCATAAGAATCAGCTTCAAATCCAGCATTAATGAATATTTTCTAATATACATCAAATCCAATTTCAGTTTATCATAAGAATTCGTGTTATATTTTCCATAAACCTGAGCAAATCCCGTAAGTCCTGCTTTCACTTTTAATCGATATCGAAATTCAGGAATCTCTCGTTCTATTTCAGCTGCTAACTCTGGACGTTCCGGGCGTGGACCTACTAATGACATTTCACCCTTCAAAATATTTAGTATTTGAGGTAATTCATCCATACGAGTTGCCCGTAATATTTTTCCTATTGGCAAAATCCTCGGATCCTGTTCTGACGCTAAGACTGGTCCTGACATTTTCTCTGCATCTACAACCATAGTACGAAACTTATAAATCATAAAATGCTTTCCATCTTTTGTCAGCCGTTCTTGCTTATAAAAAACAGGTCCCCTATCGGTACATTTAATTCCAACAGCTGCCAGCACAAATATAGGAGAAAACACAAGAAGCATCAATGTAGCAATAAGCAAATCCTCTGCCCGCTTCATCCATTCCTGCTCCACACTAAGCCCCATATTTCTCGACAACAAAAGTGGTGTATCAAAAAGATTCAGCTCATCCGAGCTGCGCAGCAGTACATCGGATATTTTCGGCACACTGTAACTGCGGATTCCTGAAATATAACAGTATTTCAGCAGGAGATTTCTCTCATGTGAAGGCATATCGCCAATCACCACTGCATCATACAGTTCCATTTTCTTTTTGATTGTTTCCAGATTCTTTTTATAGGAAACAACCTCGCAGATCTGATATTTATCTTCCCGTGCATTGATTTTATCCATCAAATGATAATCCTTCCGATCTCCCTCAATAAAAAGCATTCTCCGGGGCGGAAACATATTCCGGTAAATCATCTGAAATATCATTGTCCAGACTACAATAAATATAAGCTCAAGGCCTGTCATAGGAAGCAGATATGCCGGATTTACCAGTCTTCGGTCAATGACTGCCACCTGAAGATAGGTCACAAGATTCGTAAACAATACCGCCATAATCTGTGAATAGATCAGGTTTCCATTTTTCAGATATCCAATTTTAAATCCACCGTATGTATTCATGAAAAAGACCAGAAGAATTCCATATATCAGAATCATCATCCAGTTTCCACGGCGATAAAACGGCATCTGCAAAATTGCCTTATTATAATAACCGCTCCAGGCTACAGCATACAGCATACAAAGTCCCAGCAGCATCACAGCAGCAAAACTCAGCTTAATCAGTCGCTTATACCGCTCTCTTGTTTTTCTGTTTCTCTTCATTTATATTCACTCAATTCCTTATATCTCTGTAACGATTCAGCTGTCTTTCTCTTAAATGGACTATCCGGCAGGGAAATTCGTCATTCAAAACAGCCATCCTTCTCTATAGAAAAGAATCCTGCAGCTGCAGGATTCTGCGCATATTTCCTACATAAAAAGCATATAAAATCTCAGTACAGTATAACATTTAATGCCCTTTTTCGCAACTTTACAATGGACGAAAACATTTGGAAATCCTTTAATTATTTATTAATAAAGGAGAATTTTACCATTTTCTCTGGCGTGTATCACGCATCTTTTCGGAGCTTTTTTATATCACAGGTTGAATTTTCCTATGATATGAAAAAAGCCCTGGGGCTCTCTCTGGCTGACCGCCAAAAATCCCCCAAAGCCTTTTCTTATATTTTTATAGCTTGCTGTCTAAACGCCAGGATTCCTCTATCTAATTTTCCACGCTTCTTCCGTCTAAAGCTGCTCTGCTTCTTTCTAACACTCTCTATTTCTTCTGACCAGGCCAATCCCCACACTCAGCCAGAACCACAGCATCGGTGTAACAATTGGAAGATTCAGGTTTACTATGGCCTGTACTCCGTAGCAAAGCACTCCTGTCATGCAGGCCAGGATATAGGGATTCTTCCGATAAGCCTTCACCATCGTCCGGCAGGAACCAACCAGGAACACCAGGTATCCCAGCAAAGCAATCGGCCCTATGGTCAGCAGATATTGAATATATTCATTGTGCGCAGTATCAAAAACAAGGCCTGTCTTTTCCAGCATGTCCCCCATAAATCCTCTGGTTGCCAGAATTCCAAAGGTATCCGGCCCGTAGCCAAACAGCTTATGGAGAATCGGGAAATCCTGGTATACTTCTATAGACTTTCTCCAGATATATCCCCGATCTGTTCCCCAGCTGTCGCTGAACACAAGATATTTTTCCAGAGCCCCATATCGTGCGCCATTTCCGTTGAAATTAGCATCAAATACCATTCCAATCACAGCCAGAACTGCAGCAGCTGTCATAATTCCCCAGGCCTTTACCAGATACCCGCAGATTCTCTCCTCCTGCTCTGTTCCCCGGCGGCACCAGATATACACAGCCGCCACAATCAACCAAAGTCCACAAACTGCAACCGGCAGCCCGGAAAATCCGGCAAGAATTCCAAACAGGCTGTCCAGACCTATTACCATATCTGCAAACGCCTGATTCATCCAGTCAATGCACTGAATCACGGTGGCAAATGTGGCCGCCATGATTCCATACCGCAGAATCCCCTTTTTGGTAGAAAACATAATAAACGGCAGAAAAGCAAACATAGCGCCCAACGCCAGATACGCATTATCGCTGCAGCCCATAATAATTGCACAAAAAGCCACGGTCATGCAGACATAATACCAAATCGTCTGAAGCCTCCCTTTTGCCGCTGCAAATCCTCCAGCTGCAACACCCATCACAATCGCCACATATGCTGTGTAAGTATTAATATTTCCAATTGTTGAGGTAAAAATGGCGGACTGCTCCGGTCTCATATTTCCTCGAAAATTCAGTACGTCAAGCTGAAAATAATCCGTAATTCCAATCAGGCACAGAATCATTCCACTTGCCAGAAAAGCTTCCAGAATCCACGTTTTTACATTCCAGTACCGGCTGACTATAAAATAAAACACCACATAAATCGTTATCAGGAAAAACCCGGAGTATCTTCCTTCATTTCCCCAGAATGCTTCATACAGCCACTCAGACTGGAGTGTGGAAATTCCTGCAAATGCCCAGAAGGCTATAACACCTGCATCTGCCAAAGTGAAGGTTTTCTTCCAGTTCCTGGGCTTTAATGCAGAAAAAAGCTCGCCGGAATAAATACCGCTGTTTTCTTTTTTATCAACCAGCAGCATAATCAGCGCCAATATTCCCACAATCACTGCCATACCAATTGCAATCACACAATAGGTCCAATATTTTGTCTCCAGAATATCGGCATAGCCTCTGTGGTAAATCAACGGAAATACCGTCACCAGCATAAAAAGAAAGAAGGTGATTGTACCGCTGATAATAGATGAGCAGGTGGTCACAAAGCTGTCCTCCACTCTCCTGTTCTCTGTTTTTGCCATCGCAAATGCCTCCATTTTACTATTTTCTGTCTTGTTTTATGTTTGATTTTGAATCGCTTTTTACAGTATATCATTTTCCCCTTCATCCTGCAACGGCGGATTCCCAAACGCCTTATTATCTACTTCCGATAATTTACCTTATAGGAAGTATAATTACCTCGTAATGCAATTTAGGAATTTCGAAAGAATTTCAAAAA
>ERZ773260.375-NODE-375-length-66759-cov-4.865405_pt1 | contig 66759 bp, 66 predicted proteins | sample MGYA00511387_ERZ773260 | MGnify/ENA primary metagenome ERZ773260 (study PRJEB29015, sample SAMEA2737745) | human gut metagenome | biome: human gut; feature: human-associated habitat; material: faeces | place: China | collected 2012 ...
TGTGATCTGATCCAGGAGGCGCCGGCATTGGAACTCCTGCTGGTAGGAGGCGGGGCCCTCTCCATAGAGGAAGCCCTGCACCGCCTGGCGCAGCCCCTCCAGCTGCTCCCGGTCAAAGACCCGTTCCCTGGCCACCAGCCCGGAGCGGAGGGCGAAGTCCTCCCTGGCGCCCTGATAGTCCTCCATGTAGTAGTGGCCGTTGTTGACCCCGCTCCGGTCATAGTCCCGGGCCCAGGTGACGAACTGGGCCCCCAGCAACGTCTCTGTCCCGGCCAGCACTGTGCCGTTGAACTCTGCCAGCACCCGGTAACCGTCCGCCAGGCCATCCGCCTTCAGAGGTGGGGCATTCTCCAGAATCGTCATGTACTCCATCACCGTCCCCGCCGCCTCCGTGACCTGGGCCAGGGCGGCCTTTGCCCTGCTGGTGTCCACCCAGGTGGGGTCATGCCGGACGACGCCGCTCTCCGTGACCCGGCACAGGATGCGGCCGTTCCACTCCACCGGGAGCAGGCCGTCCTCCTCCAGCGGCCGGGGCAGCAGCTCCCGCCGCCGCAGGGCGTAGGACAGTTCCTCGAAATAGGTTTCTTTGGTCATATGCGTTCTCCTTCACTACGGGCAAAATGCCCCTTTTAATCATCCTTTTGAGTCCCACGCTCGGGGACTCCATCATGCCATCTTTTCCACGAAAAATCTATTCAGCATATCAGACGAAAAAGTGTGTGCCCTTTTGGGCAGCAGCAACACCTCGCTGGCTGTGTGGCCAATGGATTATTGGTAAAGTTGAAAAACGCCCTTTTTCAATTTACTGGGCAACAAAAAGGCGTCGGCCTGATTGATATGCTTCCTCTATGAAGGACAGTGAAATAAAACACTGTCAACATGGAGAGAGCATATCAAACAAACCGGCGCACTGTTTTTTGTATATCATTTTTATCCCTTCAGCGCCCTGGCTGGCCTTCAAATAGGGCACTAAAGTGCGGCACGTTGGGCAAATACGAAAAACCCTGGGAAACTACCGCCATAACAGCCATTTCCCCTCGAAAATATCTTTTTTGGAGCAGGGCAATTTCAGGGGAAACAAAAAAAGCCACACCCTCTGATACTCTAAGCGTTCCTCTTAAAATATCCAGATCGGTGTGGCTTTATGATTTCCTGACTTCTTCTTGATAGCTAACTGGGGACTCCCGGGCTACTGCTTTGCCATACCCTTTTTGAGCTGTCTTATTTTTCACCACCGTTCATTTTAGGGACTGGCTTCTAATGGTTAGTTAATCTTTCCCCAATATAGCCATTCTCTGGATCCCGTCAGTAGGACTACCAGTGGGACGAAATCTCCTGGGCACACTCTCCCTTAAATATGGCCATCAGGGAAAGAATCGTATCATAGAGAAGGACAATCATAAATACGATCATACAGACAGCCTCGATGTAGTATAAGGGAGCTACAGAGTAGTGTAGTATGTCGGACACAGCTCCGTTGGTCAGCTGACGATTGGCTCGGAAGAAGGTAGCATAGGTCATGATGCCTGCTAGCACTGTGGAGAGCAGATTACCCAGGAAGAAGGGAATAAACTTGCTGCGGCCTGGAAACCGCTCAATGAGTAAGGTCATGTGGATGTGGGTCTTATGTACCTGTCCGTAGGCAAAGGAGGCAAAAACCGTACACATCAGGGTAGACTGTGAGATCTCATAGGCGCCCAGTATTGATTGTCCGGTAAGCTTGTTCATCACCACATCCGCCACATTGAGCAACATTAGGAAGGCCACGCCCACAAAGCTAACCCATGCTACACCATTTGCAAATTTGTTTAGTGCCTGACCAAGTTTCTTCATCTTGTTTCCTCCCTATAGCCCAAGTAGATTAGGCACAACGGTTGCGATCTGCGGGAAGATGACTAGCAATGCAATAGCGACAAACAGGGTTCCGATAAAAGGCAGGACTCCTTTAAAAATCGTACCCAGCGACAGCTTTCGGTCGATACCTTTTACCACAAAGCAGCACATGCCTACCGGCGGAGAAATAGAGCCGAAATTCATGACCAAAATGACGTAGACACCAAACCAAATAGGATCAAATCCCAGTGCGGTAACAATTGGGAAGAAAATAGGAACGGTCATCATCATCATAGCCATAGCGTCCATGATCATACCCAAGAAGACATATATGAGAGTAATGAGCGCCAGGATGATATACTTGGATACGTGCATATTTTCAATCGTAGCTGCCAGAGTCATGGGCAGCTGGGTAATCGCCAGGAAGGAACTAAACACACTGGCGCCAATAACAATAAAGAATGTCATGGCGAAGGTGCCGGTACACTCCTTGATCGCATCCAACACATTATTCTTAGTAAAGGTACGGCCGGGAAAGATCATCATTAACATAGCCAGGAAGGAACCAATCGCAGCGGCCTGTGCCACAGAGAACCAGCCAGAGAACATGCCGCCTAACACTAACCCGAAAAGAATAACTACGCCTAATATTTCTTTGATAGAGAGGAAGCGTTCCTTCCAAGAGCACTTTGAGGTTGGGGGTGCAATGCCCGGGCACACCTTGCACCAAATCACCACAGTAATGATGCCCAAACCAGCCTGGAGTATGCCGGGCAGAATACCAGCCGAGAACAGTGCATTGACAGAGCTAGTTGTGAGCACAGCATACAGGATCATAGGTGTGCTGGGTGGGATCAAGATTCCTAATGTGCCGCCAAAAGCAATAGATCCAGTAGATAGACGGTCGTCATATCCATCCTTACGCATTTCGGGCAAAGAGACTGCCCCCATGGTAGCGCAAGTCGCGGGTGTGGAACCACAGATGGCGCCAAAGCCGGCGCAGGCGGCGATAGTAGCGCAGGCCAAGTTGCCCGGCACACGGGAGAGCCATTTCTTGGTAAAGTCGAACAAGCCCGACGACAGTCTGGCCCGGTAGGCAAAGCTGCCCATCAGGATAAACAAAGGTACGACGATCATGCTGTAACTGCCCGCCTGGGTAGAGGGGACAGTAGACAGCACCGAGATGGCTGCCTTGAAGTTTGTCATAATGGCAAACCCAAAGAAGCCAACGGCCATCAGAGCCATGCCGATATTCATACCCATGAAGATGAGTACCAGCAGGGCCACGATGCCAAGCAAACCTACGGTTGTTGCATCCACGAGAAAACCCTCCTATTCTTTCTTATTTGGCATCGTGCACGCCTCATTCGGCGTATTTGTCATACGCCTCTTGGCAGGCTTGGAAGTAGGCAAGAGCATCAAAGGTATCCGTGGAATATGCATCAGCCCAGCTGTCGGCATAGGTATCAGCCACCTGCTGGAAGCGGTTGTGATCCTCCTGAGATAATTCGGCTACGGCACAACCGGTAGCCAGTAGCTCCTGCATATTTTGGTCAGCGGTCTGATCCCACATTTCGGCAAACTTGAGGGATGCGTCCACACCAGACCATTCCTCAAACACGGCCTGGTACTCCGGGGGAAGGGAATTCCAGGTCTCCATGTTCATAATGGTAATAAAAGGTGCCTGGAACATCTGTATATCCACGATGGATTTTGTAATTTCATCCAGGCTGTAGTCCGCTACGCCAGTGGGCTCCAGGGCATAGCCTTGGATGTTGTTTTTGGAAAGATTGTCGTAAATGTCGTTGGGAGCCATGGAGATCACGTTACACCCCAGAGCCCCTAGCACCTCAGCGATGCCACCGCTGGGAGAGCGGACAGACAGACCTTTTAGATCGTCTAAAGACTCCACCTGGGTGTTGGTATAGACATAATTGACCGGATTGGGAAACATGACCAAAACCTTAAAGTCAGACCACTCGTCCCGCATCTCAGGAAACTGTTCCCACAGATCCCACAGTACACGTGTGCCCTGGACACAGCTCTGGACGCCTTGACCGGGCACCGCGATAACATCTGTGAGGGGGTACTGTCCATAATAAAAGGAGGTAAAGACCCATCCGATGTCACAGGCTCCGTCGGCAACCATATCCACTACATCTGCCGAAGATGCCAGAGTGCCTGAGCCATAGAGGTTGATCTCCACATGCCCGTTGGTCTTCTCCTCAATGTCGTCAAACATAGCCTGGAATTGATTCCCAATTGGCGTGTCTGCGGGGGTATGCATAGAGAAGGTCAAGCGATAGTGATCCTCTGTGGTTCCCTGCTTCTTCGGCCCGCCACAGGAAGCCAGGGTAAACACCATAGCTGCGGTAAGAATTAGCGCGGATGTCCGTTTCATATATTTTCTCCTCTCTCAGCCGATCCACTAACGACGGGCGCCCCCAAAGAGTCCGCCCGCGCAGCGGGTTGACTTACTCGATGGTGAAGAGCACGGCGCCGGACTTGACCTTGTCGCCGACGGAGACCAGTACGTCCTTGACAACTCCATCCTTTGGGCAGGGGATGGGCTGCTCCATTTTCATGGCCTCCATAGTGCCCAGGTTATCGCGGGCCTTTACGGTGTCGCCGGGCTTGACGTTGATGGCGACAATGGTGCCGGGGATGCGTGCTTTGATTTCCATAATAAGTTCCTCCCTTAATCAAATATCACTGTGCATCGTTTTTACACCATGCCTATGGTGGTGACGAAGATACCGGCGGCAATGGCGGAGGTGATGACGCCGGAGATATTGGCACCCATGGCCACCGGCAGGATAACGGCGAAGGGATTTTCATCCTGGGCGGCGTGCTGGGCCAGCTTGGCGGTGGTGGGCACGCAGGAAACGCCGGCGATGCCGATGGTGGGGTTAAAGTCCTCGCGCTTGGCTTTGTGCACCAAATACATGAGCCAGCCGCCCAGCAGGCCGCCCACCGCGGAGATAGCCAGGGCAAGAATCCCGATGACCAGAATAATGATCACAGTGGGATTGAGAATGGTGGAGGCCTCGCACAGCACCCCCAGGATCAGGCCCAGGAAGAAGGTGCCGAAATAGGAGAGGCCCTCCTCGAGCAGCTCCGTGTACTTGTTGATTTTGGCCTCCTTTACGGCCATGCCGATGAAGAAGGACAGCAGCAGGGGAGCGGCTACGGGCAGCAGCAGGCAGAGGACGGTACAGGTGATGATGATAAACAGGAATTTGGACTTTTGAGAGACCTCGGGAACCTCAACATACATGTCAATGCCGCGGTACTTTTTGGGCACCATCAGCTTGATGATGTAGGGATATCCGCCGTAAGTCAGGCTTAAGTACAGATATGCAATGATGGAGATGGGCACAAACAGCTCAGGAGCCATCATCAAAGAGGAAAAGAGTACCATGGGGCCATCCGCACCGCCGATCGTAGCCATAGCGGCAGACTGCTCCGGCGTCAGCCCAAAGGCCAGTACGCCCGCCGCCAGCGCGGCAAAGGTTCCCATTTCAGCGAAAATGGCGATAATCATGGAGCTCCAGGGCTTTGCCAGCAAAAAGCTGATCTCACTCCGTGCTCCGATGCCCATGAAGACCAGACAGGCAATCAGGCCGTTGGAAAAGGTCAGATTATAGATTGGCTGGAGAAAATTGACCTGCATGGCATCCACAATGGCCGAAGCATCGGAGACAAGCGGGTCCAGCAGCAGATTGCCGACGGTTCCGGAAGTAAGGAACATCATGCCGCAGTTCACCGCCATCATGCCGATTCCCATCGGCACCATGATCAGCGGCTCCAGAGTCCGCTTGAACCCCAGGCAGGCCAAAACAAAGCCGAATACAATGAGGACAATACGGGCCACCGCGATTACGGGTTCCACCGCAAAGAAGGTTCCGATGCCGGGAAACAGCTGCATAAAGAACTCCATGTTACGGCTCCCCCTCTCCGTCGTCCGTCTGGCCCGGGCGGCTGGTCAGCTTGCTGATACCCACGATGATGGCCACCACCAGCAGGGAAATCACCGCCGTCAGACCGTAGGTCATGGCTGTGTATGGAATAATACCCATATCTCGTTTCAACTCCTTACAGCGGCATATTCCCCCGGGGATGGGGCTGCCGCTCCTTATTGATCAGCAGCTCCAGCGCCTCCAGCAGCCGCGCCCTGGTCTCCGAGGGGCGGATGACCAGATCCACGAAGCCGCGGGAGGCCGCCATATATGGCGTGGCAAACTGCTCGGAATAGAGCTGAATCTTTTCCCGGCGGGCCGCTTTCGGATCCTCCGCCGCCTGGATCTCTTTACGGAAGACCACGTTGGCCGCGCCGGCCGCGCCCATGACCGCAATCTCCGCGGTGGGCCAGGCGTATACAAAATCCGCGCCCAAATCCTTGGAGCACATGGCCAGATAGGAGCCGCCATAGGCCTTGCGCAGCACCACGGTCAGCTTGGGCACCTCCGCCACCGAGTAGACATAGAGCAGCTTGGCTCCGTGGCGGATGATGCCGGCGTGCTCCTGGTCGGCGCCGGGCAGGAAGCCCGGTACATCCACCAGGTTGATCAGTGGAATTCCGAAGGCATCGCAGAGCTGGATGAAGCGGGCGGCCTTGTCCGAAGCGTTGATGTCCAGGCTTCCGCCCATAGAGAAGGGCTGATTGGCAATTACGCCCACGCTGTGCCCGCCCAGGCGGCCGAAGCAGGTGATAATGTTGTCGGCATAATAGGGCTGCAACTCCATTACGCTGTCTTCATCTAAAAGGATGCGGACAACATCGTGCATGTCATAGGGCAGGGAGGAGTCGTCGGGAATCACCGTGTCCAGCAGAGGCTGTAATTCCTCATGCTCGGTAAAATCCATTAGGGGGGGCCGAGCCCCTGCCTTGGAGGGGAGATAGCTGAGCAGGCATCGGACCGCTCCCAGGGCCTCCTCTTCGCTGCGCGCGGAAAGGTGCGCCACTCCTGACATAGTGGTATGGGTATCCGCTCCGCCCAGATCCTCCGCAGAGATCTCCTCGCCCGTGGTGGCCGCTACCACCGCGGGACCGGTGATAAACATCTGACTCTCCTTTTCCACCATGACAATCAGGTCCGTCAGGGCGGGGGAGTAGACCGCGCCGCCCGCGCAGGGACCCATGATGACGGAGATCTGCGGGATATGTCCGGAAGAGCAGGCGTTGCGGTAGAAAATCTGCCCATAGCCGGACAGGGCGTCCACCGCCTCCTGAATGCGGGCGCCGCCGGAGTCGCACAGGCCCACCACGGGGCAGCCCGCCTCCAGAGCCATGTCCATGATTTTGCAGATCTTGGCCGCGTGCATCTCGCCCAGAGACCCGCCCTGGGCGGTAAAGTCCTGAGCGTATACAAAAACCGTGCGCCCGTCGATCTTGCCGTAACCGGTAACCACGCCGTCGGCCGGGATGTCCTTATCCCCCATACCGAAGGCGGTACAGCGGTGGCGCACAAAGCGATCCACCTCTGTAAAAGTGCCGGTATCCATCAGCAATTCAATCCGTTCACGGGCCGTCCGCTTCCCCAGCGCGTGCTGCTTCTCCACCGCTTTAGGGCCGCCGCACCGCAGCACACGGGCCGAATGCGCGTCAAGCTGAGCCAGCTTTTCCGCCGTAGTCATTGTCCTCACTTCCTTTCACACAATTCCAGCAGGACACCGTGGGTAGCCTTGGGGTGGAGGAAGGCGATCCGGGCCCCGCCGGCGCCGTACCGCGGCGTCTGGTCAATGAGCCGGACGCCCTTTTCCTTCAGCTCCGCCAGGGCGGCGTCAATGTCGTCCACCCGGATGGCGATGTGCTGAATGCCCTCGCCGTTCTTCTCAATGAAGCGGGCGATGGGGCCCTCCGGGGAGGTACTCTCCAGCAGCTCCAGCTCACTGTCGCCGCAGGGCAGGAACGCAACAGTCACCTGCTGCTCCTGGACAACTTCCGTGCCCTTGCTGTGCAGGCCCAGCGTCTCCTCATACCACTTCACCGAAGCCGCCAGATCCTTGACCGCGATACCGACATGATCAACTCTTGTGCAATTCATAACCGGGACCTCCTCCACTGATTTGTGTTACAAATTCCTCCGCCCAACGATAGGGACTCTCTGTCCTGGACTGGAACCGCTCCAGGCTCTGAGCGAACATGGGGCTGTCCAGCAGGGGACGCAGCAGGCGCTGCTCGATGCCCTCCCGCACCAGGGTCAGAAGCTCGCTGCGCAGGCGCAAGGCGCGGCGGCGGGCCAGCTCTCCGTTCCCGTCCAGGAGGAGGTACTGGCGCTCCAGCTCCTCGCAGAGCTCCGTCACACCCGTGCCCTGAGAGGCCGAGACCAGGAGCACTGGCAGCGGGCGCTTCTCCTCCTCTCCCAGCTCCAGCATGGCCCGCAGCTCATTGGCCGTTCGATCCGCGCCGGGCCGATCCGCCTTGTTGACCGCGAACAGGTCGCCGATCTCCAGAATACCGGCCTTAATGGCCTGCACATCGTCCCCCAATCCGGGGACATTCAGCACCAGCACCAGGTCGGCGATCTCCATGACCGCCACCTCGGACTGCCCTACACCTACGGTTTCCAGCAAAATCAGGTCATAGCCGCAGGCGTCCAGTGCGTGGACCGCTCCCGCCGTGGCGGGCGACAGGCCGCCCAGCTGTCCCCGTGTGCCCATGGAGCGGATGAACACCCCGGTATCCAGGGTCAAATCCCCCATCCGCACCCGGTCGCCCAGGATGGCGCCGCCGGTAAAGGGACTCGTGGGATCCACCGCGATGATGCCAACGCGCAGGCCCTTGGCCCGCCAGCACTTGGTCAAGGCGTTGGTCAGCGTGCTCTTGCCCGCCCCTGGGGGACCGGTGATGCCAAAGATGCGGGCCCGCCCGGTGTGGGGCCAGAGTTGGGTGAGGACGGAGCGCGCCGTTTCCCCACCCTGTTCGATGAGGCTGATCAGGCGGGCCACCGCGCGTTTATCACCCGTCCGGCCCCGCTCCAGCAGTGCTGCAAAGTCATCCGTCATCCCTGGCACCACAGTGATCCTGCAGGAACTTCACCGTCTCCGCAGTGGGTGTGCCAGGCGTAAAGACCTCGGACACACCGGCCTTTTTCAGCTCTGGAATATCATCTTCCGGGATGACGCCGCCGCCGAACACCAAAATACCGTCAGCCTCCTGCTCTTTCAGCAGCTCGATCACCCGTGGGAACAGATAGTTGTGGGCCCCGGAGAGCAGGGAGAGTCCTACCGCGTCCACGTCCTCGGACACAGCCGCCTCCACAATCTGCTCCGGGGTCTGGCGCAGGCCGGTGTAAATCACCTCAAAGCCGGCGTCACGCAGCGCCCGGGCCACTACCTTGGCTCCGCGGTCATGGCCGTCCAGGCCGGGCTTGGCAATCAGAACCCGGATCTTCTTTTCACTCATCTCAAAGCACCTCCATCGGACGGTATTCGCCGAACACCTTGCGCAGCTCGCCGCAGATTTCTCCTTCGGTGCAGTACACCCTGGCGCAGTCCAGAATATAGGGCATCAGGTTGTCGCTGCCCTCCGCCGCCGTGCGCAGGGCGTCCAGCCGCTGGCGCACCAGTACGTTGTCCCGGGCCGCCTTCATCTCCTGCAGCTTCTTGATCTGGTTGGCCGCCACCGAGGCGTCAATGTGCAGCAGCCCCTTGGCCGGCGGCTCCTCGATGGTGAACTTGTTGACGCCCACCACGATCTGCTCGCCGCTCTCCACCTGGCGCTGATACTGGTAAGAGCTCTCCGCGATCTCTCGCTGGATGTAGCCCTGCTCAATGGCCTTGACCGCTCCGCCCATGGCGTCGATCTTTTCGATGTACGCCTCGGCTGCGGCCTGGAGCTCGTCGGTCATGCGCTCCACATAGTAGCTGCCGCCCAGGGGATCAATGCTGTCAGCCACACCGCTTTCATAGGCAACAATCTGCTGGGTGCGCAGGGCGATCCGCACGGAGTCCTCCGTCGGGAGGGCCAGCGCCTCATCGCGGCTGTTGGTGTGCAGGGACTGGGTGCCCCCCAGCACAGCCGCCAATGTCTGGATGGCCACGCGCACAATGTTGTTGTCCGGCTGCTGTGCCGTAAGTGTGGAGCCGCCGGTCTGTGTGTGGAAGCGCAGCATCATGGAGCGGTCCTTTTTGGCATGGAAGCGCTCCTTCATGATTTTGGCCCACAGCCGGCGGGCCGCCCGGTATTTCGCGACCTCTTCCAGCAGATTGTTGTGTGCATTGAAGAAGAAGGAGAGCCGGCCGGCAAATTCGTCGATGTCCATCCCGGCCTCCAGCGCGGCCTCCACATAGGCGATGCCGTCGGCCAGGGTAAAGGCGATCTCCTGCGCCGCGGTGGAGCCGGCCTCCCGGATGTGGTAGCCGGAGATGGAAATGGTGTTCCACTTCGGCACGTTCTGGGAGCAGAATTCAAAGGTGTTCGTGATCAGACGCATGGAGGGCGCCGGTGGGAAAATGTATGTACCTCTGGCTGCGTACTCCTTGAGGATATCATTCTGGATAGTACCCTTGAGGGCGGAGGCCGGCACTCCCTGCTTCTCGGCGGCTGCAATATAGAAGGCCAGCAGAACTGCCGCGGGGGCGTTGATGGTCATGGAGGAGCTTACCTTGTCCAGGGGAATCCCCTGGAACAGCACCTCCATATCCGCCAGGGAGTCGATGGCCACTCCTACCTTACCCACCTCGCCATGGGCCATGGGGTCGTCCGAGTCATAGCCGATCTGCGTCGGGAGATCAAAGGCGATGGACAGGCCCGTCTGCCCCTGCTCCAACAGATAGCGGTACCGCTTGTTGGACTCCTCCGCTGTGGCAAAGCCGGCATACTGCCGCATCGTCCAGAAGCGCCCGCGGTACATGGTGGGCTGGATTCCGCGGGTAAAAGGATACTGCCCGGGGTAGCCAAGCCGCTCCTCATAGCCGCCTGCAGCATCCTCCGGCGTGTACAGCCGCTCCACCGGAATCCCACTGCTGGTCTCGAAGCTGGCCCGGCGCTCTGGGTTCTTGGCCAGGGCCTTTGCCACAGTCCCAGATTCCCACTGTTCTTTCCCGTTCATTTCACACACTCCTTCTGCTTCTGCCAGCCGCAACTCAGGCCAAGTAAGAGATGACCAGCATCTTGGCCACGGTACTGCCCGTGTTCTTGCTCTCCCGGCCCTGGTCCGGGCTCATGTGGATGGAGTCCCCTGCGTGGAGCACGTGTTGGATGCCGTCATCGGTGATCACCGTCATCTCGCCCTCCACGATGTAGTACAGCAGTTCCTTCGGGGACTTGGCCATCTTTGCCCCGCCTCCAGGCTGGAAGTGGGACAGGCCCAAAGTGATGTGCCCACCCACGTCGGCGGCATCATGGAGGCGGGTTGCCAACATATTATAGTGGCCGGCGGCCTCATAGGGCTTGGCCTCGTCAGCCTTTGTCACGCGATAGCTCATGGTGTTTACCTCCTACAATTTATTGGACAGTCTCCACGACCGTAGCCATGCCCATGCCGCCAGCAATACAGAGGGTGGCAAGGCCATAGCGCAGGCCGCGCTTGTTCATCTCGTGTACCAGGGTCACCAGAATACGGCTACCGGAGGAGCCGATGGGATGCCCCAGGGCGATGGCGCCGCCATTAACGTTGATGATGCCCATCCGATCCTGAAGCCCCAACTCCCGGATACAGCCGATGGACTGGGCGGCAAAAGCCTCGTTGAGCTCGATGAGCTGTATGTCATCCAGCCGCAGGCCGGCCATCTCCAGCGCTTTCTGGGTGGCAGGCACGGGGCCCAGCCCCATGTAGCGTGGGTTCACGCCAGCGGAGGCCACGCCTAGGATCCGAGCCAGGGGCTTGAGCCCCTGCTCTTCAGCCAGCTGTGCGTCCATTAGTACCAGCATAGAGGCGCCGTCGTTGCGCCCGGAGGAGTTGCCCGCCGTCACCGTGCCATCAGGCGGAAGGAAGGCGGGCTTCAGCCGGGACAGGAGCTTCAGAGAGGTCTCCCGGGGAAACTCGTCGGTATCAAAGATCTTGTCTGGCTTCTTCCGGCCTTGGGGTACGGTGAGGGGCACAATCTCATCCTTAAAGCGGCCAGCCGCAATGGCGGCCCGGGCCTTCTCCTGGGAGGCCAGAGCAAAACGATCCTGCTCTTCCCGGGTGATACCCATCTTAGCGGCAATATTTTCTGCCGTAATACCCATGTTGAACCTGCCATAGATGTCCTGGGGCTGGGAACAAAATTGGGCCTCCGTGAGAGAGTCCTTCAGCTGAGTGGTTCCCGTACCCACTCCCCAGCGAGCGTCGGACAGATAGAAAATAGCATTGGACATGCTTTCTGTGCCGCCGGCCAACACTACCTGATCCTGTCCGGTGCGTATGGCGTTGAAGCCGCAATTTACTGCCAGCATACCGGAGGCGCATGCACACATCACCGTGCTGGCGGGCACCGTCTCCGGTATGCCTGCCAGAAGGGCGGCATACCGGGCGGTGTTGGAACAATCGGAGGACTGCCGACAGTGACCCAGGAAGATCTCATCCACCTGGCCTGGCTCCAAGCCGGTGCGCTCCAGGGCGGCAATCATTACCGCCCTGGCCAGCGCGTCGGCCTTCAGCGGCCGTAGGCTTCCCCCAAAGGAACCCACCGCAGTACGGCAGGCGTCTACGATTACCACATTTCTCATGGATGTACTCCTAAATGGTGGCATCAATCAGGTCTCCGGTTGCCTGGAGCACCCGGAAGAGCAAATGATCCCGCTTGGCGCACAACTCCTCCCGGCTACGGCCTGCATAGTCGTAAAAGCCCTTGCCTGTCTTGATGCCCAATTCTCCCTTGTCCACGTGGTCGAATAGGGCTGCAGGGTGTTTGCTAGTCTCCGGCATCACATAGCTGCCATTGATAATGTTGTTGGCGCTGATGTCCAGGCCGGTAAAGTCGTACCGCTGTACCAGGCCCAGCACCATGCCCCGGGGCATGAGGGATGCCTTTACCGCCATATCCATCTGTTCGGGTGTACACACACCATTCTCCAGCAGGTAGAACACCTCGGTGTTCAATAGGATCTGGATACGGTTAATGATGTAGCCGGGGACATATTTCTCCAGACGAACCGGCTTCTTGCCGCAGGCCCGCAGCAGGGCCAGAATGGTCTCCATGGTCTCCTCGCTGGTCTCCTCCCCCTTAGCCACTTCTACCAGAGGTAGGATCTGGGGTGGAGCAAACCAGTGGGCGGCGGCAAAGTTTGTGCGGCGGCCCTCCGGCACCAGCTCAAAGGGGTTCAGGGCTGAGGCATTGGACACCAGGATTGCCTCCGTGGGCAAGATGGCGTCCACCTCTCCAAAAACGGATTTCTTGATCTGGGGCTTCTCCGCCACCGTCTCCTGGACAAACTGCACGCCGTCCAGAGCCTCGGCCAGCACCGTGGTGAAGGAGACTCGCTTGTAAGTGGCGTCCGCCTCCTCCACGGTGAGCAGCTCCTCGTCCACGAAGGTGTCCAGGTTTGACAGCAGCATAGCCCGTGCCTTGACCAAGGCCGACTCGCTGATGTCATAGAGGCACACCTCTCTGCCGCTCATGGCATAGCACTGGGCGATGCCCGGGCCCATGGTACCGGCGCCCAGCACCGCAATACGTTGAATTTCTTCCAGCTTCATGGCCGGCATCCTCCCATTTTCTCAGATATGCTTAGTCAGGCCCAGGATCTCTCTGGCCTCGTCCGGTGCGGCAATGCTCCGCCCAGCCAGTTCCCCCAACTTGACCGCCCGCTCCACCAGCGAGACGTTAGTAGCCAGCACGCCCTTCTCCATCAGGATGTTGTCCTCCAAGCCAACCCGCAGGCCATCGCAGCCCTCGGCCAGTCCCAGAAGCATGCAGGGCATATGATCCCGCCCAATGCCAGTAATAGACCAGGTGGAACCTGGCTGCATTTTGGGCAGCAGGAAGGCCAGGGAGTCCGCGTTACCCCGCATGCCTCCCGCCACGCCCAGCACGAACTGATAGTGGATAGGGCCCTTCAGCACGCCCTTCTTCACGTAGTAGTCCACGTTCCCCATCATGCCGCCGTCAAAGATCTCGCACTCCGGCTTGATGCCCAGCTCCTGGGTGTCATGCCCCAGCTGCTCCAGGAAGGCCGGGCTGTTGGAGAAGATATAGCTGTTGGCCCAGTTCATGGTGCCCGGGTCATAGGAGCACATCTCCGGCTTCAGGATGGGCAGGTGGGCCCGCCGAATGTCCTCCGGCCACTTGGAGCCGGAGGTGGTCAGATTCAGCACCGGATCCACCCCAGCCTTGCCACACTCCTCACGCACCAGATCCACCACCTGGCAGAACCGCTTGGTATCCATGGAGTTGACGCCGTTCTCGTCCCGGACGTGGATGTGGATCACTGCCGCGCCCGCCTTGGCGCAGGCCACGGCGTCCGCCGCGATCTCCTCCGGCGTGATGGGCACACAGGGTGTCTGCTTCTTGGTGGTACCCGCCCCACACAGGGCGGCGGTGATGATCAGTTTCTTTCCCATTGTCCGCTTGCCTCTTTCCTTTCCGCTCAGCCCACAGCGGTCAGGCCGCCGTCAGGGTAGATGATATTGCCCGTCACAAAGTCAGAGGCATGGCTGGCCAGGAAGACGGCGGGGCCCACACAGTCCTGGGGCACCGCCATGCGGCGCATGGGCAGGGCGTCGGCCTGCTGCTTGCGGTAGGCGTCGCCGCCCCGCTGCTCGATGACTGCGGTCATCATGGGGGTCTCGGTGACGGTGGGGGCGATGGCGTTGACGGTGATGCCGTGGGGGCCGAACTCGGCGGCCAGCTGGCGGGTCATCATGTCCACCGCGCCCTTGGTGCTGCAGTAGGCGGCGTTGCCCGGCGCCCGGGTAGCGATCTTGCCGCGCACGGAGGAGACGTTGATGATCTTGCCGTAGCCGTGCTCCATCATCTGCTTGCCGAAGTGCTTGCAGCACATCATCACGCCGGCCACGTTGACGCTGAGCATCTGCTGGAACACGCCCATGTCAAAGTCCTCGGCGGGGAACTTCTTGTTCAGGCCCTGGGAGTTGACCAGGATGTCCACCTGCCCCATGTCCTTCACCGTCGCGGCCACCAGCGCCTTGACGCTCTCCTCGTCGGAGGCGTCCACGGTGTACCAGGCCACGTCCTTGCCGCAAGCCGTCTTGATCTCCTCCACCGCCCGGCGGAGGGACTCCTCCTTCCGGCTGGCAATGGCCACCCGGGCCCCGGCCTCCGCCAGGCCCTGGGCGATGGCCTGACCCAGGCCGCCGGCCCCGCCCACTACCACCGCGTTCTTACCAGCAAGAGAAAACAGTTCCATTTTCTTGACCCTCCTCAAGTTATTTGCCGCTCTCAAAGCGGAAGTCGCCGTCCGGATCGGTGATGGCCAGCACACGCACGATGCAGCCGTCGCCGCCGCGCCACCGCCAGGGGAACGCCATGAAGAAGCACCGCTTGCCGGTGACCTCGTCCAGTTGTCCGCCCACATTCTCAATTCCCGGGATGTGACCCTTTACCATCAGGTTCTTGTGGCCATCCTCCCACAGGGGAAAGTCCACCTTGGGATCCCGGCCATAGGTCTGCTTCCACTCCTCGATCAGGTGGGGCTGGGTGGGGCCAAGGCCGTGGTCCACCAGCTTGGTGGCCAGGGGGTGGTCGTTGGCCTGGCAGCCGTAACCCACCAGCTTCACCTTGTGCTCCACCAGCCAGTTGGCGCCGGCGCCGTTGATGCCGCAGCCGTAGGCGAAGTAGTCGTCACAGTCGGCCCACTTGTGGTGGAAGCCGGTGTTGATCATCACGATATCGCCCTCCTGGATCTTGGGGGTGGCGGCCTCCAGATCCTCGGGAGTGATAATGCCCCACTTTTCCTTGGGGATGGACACGCACACACCGGTGCCGCACAACTGCCACAGGGGATAGTCCATAATGTCCGGGGTATTCTCGGTCACATGCAGTGGGGCGTCCATGTGGGTACCGCGGTGCATGATACCCTCCCAATTGACCTCATACACACCGTCCCTGGCATGGAATTTCAGCACATCAATATCAACACCGGGGTGAGAGGGCCATTCCGGCATGAACTGTCCGTAAGTATGGGTCAAGTCATAAATCTGCAGGCTCATGATGTCACTCCTTCCTTTCTGCCTTACGCTTTGCCGGAGTCAATCCGACAGGTGCCGTTGGGGTCGACCATCGCCACAAAGCGGACGATGCAGGCATCGCCGTGCTCGAACTTCCAGGGAGTAGCCACGAAGGTGGCCCGCTTGCCGGAGATCTCGTCCAGATCGCCGCCGGCTTGGATGATCAGGGGAATACCCGCGCCCAGCAGGGTCTTTCCAACGATGTTCCACTTGCCGTGTTCCTTCTTGGGATCCAGGCCGGTGGCCTTCTCATACTCGCCAGCCAGGCGCTTCATCTGGGGTCCGCCCCGGTGGGGTCCCATGGAGGTAGCCAGGGGGTGATCCGCGAAAGGAGTGTCCACCGACACCATGCGGCACCTCTTCTCTACCAGCCACTGAGCCGCGTCCTCGGTCAGGCCGGGGGCCTCGCCGTAGTACTCCAGGGAATCCGAGTACTTGTGGTGCCAGCCGGTATTGATGACCACAATATCGCCCTCGCGCACGGCCCCCGCCTTTTTCAGATCCTGGGCGGTGATGGTCTCATAGCTGCCCTTGGGCACATCCAACACCACACCGTTGCCGAAGAAGCGGTCCGGGGAGATGGCGGCCAGGTCCGCGCCGCGCTGGATCAGGTGGATAGGGGCCAGCATGTACGTACCGGTGTGCAGGGAGGTACTGGTCTTCCATGCCAGCACGCCGTGCTGTGCGTGCTTCACTGAGCGCACCATCTTCACATCCTCCTGCCCCGGGTAGGACGGCGCACCGAGCCCCCATACATGGGAGAGTTCCAGCAGCTGAAGGCCGGTCCTCGGGTCTGTGACAAACGACATAAATGCATTCCTCCTATTATATTGATTGGGTTATCCACTTTTTGGTCTGTCGTGAATTTATAGTATCATCTTAGCACCCTACCTAGGCAGCAGCTACGGAGAGTTGTTACAGTCAAAGCCCCTTATTTTTGAGCATTTCATACGATAACTGTCTTTAAACACCTATTACTATTTGTCACATTCATTGTACGCTTGTCTTTTTAAGGCAAACTGATATAATGTACCTGTTACCAACCGGCACGTACTGGAGGTGCGTTTTCGTGAAACTAAGTATGTGGACAATCTATCATTGGCTGGAATACAAGGGCTTGCGGCCAACGTCCGCTATAGCGGATGGGAAACCGGTAGTGGAAGGGCTACGTTTCCAAACTCTCGGAAAAAGCAATAGCGATTCGGGCAGTTTTGCACAAATTACATCCGGGCGCATTGCTTCCGGCGGTGGTTCCTTTCAGACTGCGCTTGTCTGTGGAAAAGATATGATCTTTCTTCCTAATGTTAGTGCCGAGCAACTCTGCAACGAAGTATTGCAGGCATTTACCTTTTACGATCGCTGGGAGCGTGACCTCGTTATGGCCCTGCTGGAGAGGCAACCCATTCAAAAATTGCTGGATATTGCTCACCAGGTCTTTCAACGGCCCATGTTTATCAAGAGCGATAGCAGTTGGGTGTTTGCCATCACCGGAGGTTATGATATCAGTGTCCACCCGGACTGGGCTAGACTGGAGAACAGTGTCGCCAACAAGCGGTCGGACTTCAATGCTGTGAAAGCTGTCAGCCTGGATCCGGAGTTCCAGGCCACCTTTTTGCAGCATTATCCATCTATCCTGAAATCCCCCTTCTACCAAGGAAACGTGCTTCACGCCAATGTCTGGCTGGAAGACCGTCGGGTGTGCGAGATTGTGGCCGTGGAAAATGACCGACCCTTTCAACAGGGGGATGTGCATTTGATGCATACATTTGCCTCAGTAGTGGAGCGGTATATGAAGGCAAACCGGCCTCTGTACCTCTCCTTGTCCGGACTCCCTGCCTTTTTTATCGAGCTAATCGAAGGACAGGAGGTAACGTCCCTTAACTATGATATTGCCCGTCGGGCGGCCAATTGGGAAGACCAGGATGATTTGGCCGTGGTCTGTATTGGTAGCAACGCCCAGTGCGAGACGCCCATTATGAGCGTATTGCGGGATCGATTGATAGGAGAACTGCGGTATAGTTGCACCTTCCCTTACGCCACCCAGATTGTCTGTGTGGTGAACATTACAAAAAACAGCGGCTATGATATGTTGGTGCACAGGCTGGATGAATTAATCCCCCATGACGCCTTTCACTGGGGCATTAGCTATGAATTTGCGGGCATGAAACAAGTAGCAGAACACTACCGACAGTCCTCTCAGTTACTAGAGCGGGCAGCCTCCGCAGGCCAAACCAGTCTTACTATGTATGAGGCGGCGCTCTCCATAATAGAAGAGCGCCTAAAAAATTTGCCCGAACTTCAGAGTCTGGTGCATCCCGATGTTCGCCGGCTCCAACAGATAAACCGACAAGGCGATTCTCAATATGTCCGAACCCTTCTGGAATACCTGATCTGTGGAGGAAACTATACTGATACGGCTCAGCGCCTCGGACTGCATCGGAACAGCCTGATCTATCGAATGACTCGTATTCAGGAGATCATACACTGTAACCTAGAAGATTTTCAGACTCGAAAGGTACTGCTCTTTTCCCTGCTAATTGCTGGAAATACGAATGACTAGGATGGCCGACTGGTGTAAGTCCCTACCTTGTGGTGGGGATCGATGTTTTCAAAGGAAAAAGTGTGGTATCTGTTCTCTGTCCTTTTGAGGAAGTGGTGGCAATGCCGTTTGCTGTTGTTTACACCGGCAGTGAACTCAAGGAGCTGGCAAACTACTTAAAATGCCTGGACAGTGAGACACGGGTAGCTATGAGCACACCTGATAGTACCGCTTATTCCACAAGGAGGGCATCTTTGTCAGCGTGGTCAAACCAAAACTCATTAAAGGCTACGGGAACAACACCCTGCGCAAAGTGGAAACGGACAAGGCAGATACCCGGAAAATTGCACGCTATGGGCTTGACAGTTGGGCGGAATTGCGCCAACATACGCCCATTGATACGATTCGTATGCAACTGAAAATGCTGAGCCGGCAGCAAAGTCTGTACACCAAGATCAAGACGATGATAAAGAACAACCCCATCGCTCTCCTAGACCAGATCTATCCTAGCATTGACAACCTGTTTAGCAACCCTGTCCGCTAAGACGGCAGCCAAAAATGGGTGGACTTTGCCACAATCTCCTGGCATATGGGCTGTTTGCGGAGCACGAGCATCACTACCTTACCACGCGTTACCGCAAATGGTGCAGGCAGCGTGGCTACAACTTCATCCAAAGCCGGGCTATTGAGATCCATATCGAGGCGCAGGATCTGATTGCTATGCTCCCAAAGGACACCCTGACCAAAGTTATGACCCGGCAGGCTATTAACGCATTGAACGCCATCTCCAAATCTCTGGAGCAACTCAGACTGGAGATACGCACTCTGGCTACCCAGCTCCCGGAATATCCCGCTGTCATAGCTATGCGCGGCGTGAGGGATTCCCTTGGTCCCCAGCTTATGGCGGATATTGGCGATGTGACCAGGTTCACGTAGCGAGGCGCTATTACCGCCTTTGCGGGTGTTGCCCCTGTCACTGGCCAGACTGATACTCATGAGGCCAAAAGTATAAGGACTTCCAAAAGCGGGCCGCCGGAACTGTGCCGTGTCCTGTTCCTGATCATAGACTGCTGTTGGAAACCATGCCCCATAACGATCCAGTGTACCGGTTCACGGGCAAGAAACGCGCCAAAGGCAAACCTTACATGACGGCCAGAGGCAACAAGCTCTTACGCATCTACTATCGGGCGGATCAAGGAGTATCTGGCTTTGCCGGAAGACGCTGATTGGCCACTTCCACCCCCTTTTAATTTGGCTGATGCTGCGTGGCGGTCTTTTTGTTGTACTCTTTTTCGCCTCCTGGGTCTGTACATTTTTCTCATTCCACTGTTGACGTTTTATTTGCAGAGTGATTCGATTTTGCTCTGGTGCTGAGAGTTGAACATTACTCTGGGACAGGGCAGCCTTTGTACTCCACTGGAATCAGACTGTTCTCTTCTGGTCACGGCAACAGTTCTCACTTCTGTACGGCATAAACCGGTTTCTCAGAATGATAATCGTATTATCACCTTTTGGAGTGTAACGGTGAGGGGCTGTCCTTAGACAGCCCCTCCTGTATGATTCAATCTCAAATTTTAGATGGCCTGCACTCCACGATTCAACTGTCCATGGTCAGACTCTCCGCCACGAGAAGGGCCAGCTTGTGAATTGCTTTCCGGTCTTGGGCACCCTCCAGCTTGACAGTTGTCTCAAACAGGCCCCATAGCAGCTCGGCAATCACTTTGCCGTCGTAAGGCCCCAGCAGTTCGCTGTTGGACAGATCGTCCTCACCGCTCCCGCTGCGTAGGAGCCGCCGTTCTGTTTCTATCAGATCCAGGCTGGCTTGTAGGCTCTCCTGGGGCAGGACCCAGGCTTTGTCAATCAGCTTTACGCAAGCTTCCACGGGGCCTCATCCCCGAGCTTATCCGGCCTACCCAGCACCAGGACATTAACTGCTTCCTAGGTTATCTGCCGAAGCAGCTTCTCCGGTTCGGGGTGCTTCTCAATTTTTTCATACGTGTGCTCTCCTTGTTATTATGGGGTGGGCTTCTGACCACAATAATACCCTCTCCGGCGGTATAAGGCTATCACTATACGCAACGAAAAAATCGCTACAAACCAAGCAATACCTACAATTTCTGTATGCTCATACAGCTTTCCGTTGAAAACTGCTTTTCTGACTTTCGCTCCGTATCTGATCCTGCTTTGCTTCCGACATCTGGGCTGTGATCTGATCCATGAGTCGTCTATAGCCATACTCCTGCTGATAGGAGGCGGAGCCTTCCCCACAGTGGAACCCCCTCACCGCCTAACTCAGTTTCTCCAGCTACTCCTGGTCAAAAAGCCGCTCCCTGGCTATCAGGCTGGCACGGAGGGCAAAGTCCTCCTTGGCGCTCCGATAGTCTTCCATATAGTAATTCGTTGATGAGCCCCTTACCATCATAGTCCCAGGCCCAGGTGATAAATTGGGCCCCCAGCAACGTCTCCCTTCCCTGCCACACAACGCCGTTGAAGTCTGCCAACGCACGGTAACCATTTTCCAAGCCTTCCGCCTTCAGTGACAGGGACGCATTCAGGAACTTCATATAGTCCATTACTATCTCGGCCACCTCTATGACTTGGGCCAGAGTCGCCTTTGCCCTGTCGGCGACCACCCAGGTAGGGTCATACTGGACAGCACTACTCTTCCTGACCCGGCTACTGCCCTTCCACTCCACTGAAAGCAGGCCGTCCTCCTCCACCGACCGGGTCAACAGCCCCCGCCGCCGCAGGGCGTAAGACAGCTCCTCAAAATAGCTTTCTTTAGTCATGTGCGTTCGCCTCCTTCACTACGGGCAAAATGCCCCTTCCGGTCATCCTTTGAGTCCCACGCACGGAAACTCTATCATGCCATCTTTTCACCGAAAAATCTATTCAGCAAATTGGATGAAAAGGTGCGTGCCCTTTTTGGTAACAGCAACACCCCACCGTCTGTGTGGCAGACGGAGCATTAATAAAACTGAAAAGTGCCCTTTTTCAATTTGCTGGGCAGCAAAAACGCCGGCCTGATGGTTGACGAAACCAACAAACCGGCGCACTGTTTTTTGTATATCATTTTTCCCCCTTCAGCGCCCTGGCTGGCCTTCAAATAGGGCGCTAACGTGCGGCACGCTGGGCAAATACGGAAACCCCTGGGAAACTACCGCCATAACAGCCGTTCCCCCTCGAAAATATCATTTTTTGAGCAGTTCAATTTCAGAGGAAACAAAAAGCCACACCCTCTGATACTCTAAGCGTCCCGCTTAAAATATCCAGATTGGTGTGGCTTTATGGAGCTGCTATCCGGATTTGAACCGGAGACCTCATCCTTACCAACTGATTGGGAGAGTGAGGTTTTTTGCTTTCGGGCGCTTTTGTGTCTTCTTCCGTTCGACGGACCGCACTATTTGGCACTCTTGTGTCCGTTGTTTACGCCCGCTCGTTTCCCCGTGTGGGTCAGCGTGTGGGTCAGCAAAAATGGTTCCTCTCAAAATCTCCACTACAATAAGCAAAGCGCAATATTTTACTCATAGAAGATTCCTCAGTGTATTTAACTGTTCCAGAAGGGGAGCTGGAACCCTAGGCTCAAATTTCTGATAAAACGCACTGATTTCTCTGGTTTCCTCTTTCCAGAGGGTGGTATCCACAGAGAGCAGGCCCTTAAGAGTTTCCAGGCTCACACCGGAACCCTCCAGATCAATATCCTCAGGCTTGGGCTCAAAGCCGATGGGGGTATCCACTGCCTCGATCTCATCAAAACAACGATGCATGATCCACTCCAGCACCCGCAGGTTGTCGCCGAAGCCCGGCCACAGAAAGTGCCCCTCGTCGTCGGTGCGGAACCAGTTGACGTTGAAGATCTTGGGGGCCTTGTCGCCCAGCACTTTGCCCATATCTAGCCAGTGCCGCCAGTAGTCGGCCATGTGGTACCCACAGAAGGGCAGCATAGCCATGGGGTCGCGGCGCACCACGCCCACCGCGCCGGTGGCGGCGGCGGTGGTCTCCGAGGCCATGATGGACCCCACGAACACGCCGTGGGCCCAGTCCCGGGACTGGTACACCAGGGGGGCGGTCCTGGCCCGGCGGCCGCCGAAGACGATGGCGGAGATGGGCACGCCCTGGGGGTTCTCAAACTCAGGGGAGATGCAGGGGCAGTTCTTGGCCGGAGCGGTGAAGCGGGAGTTGGGGTGCGCCCCCTTCTCCGAAGAGGTCCTGCCGTTCCAGGGGCGGCCCTGCCAGTCCACCGCGTGCTCCGGGGGATTCTTGTCCAGGCCCTCCCACCACACGGTACTGTCGTCCAAGTTATGTACCACATTGGTGAAGATGGTGTCCTTCCGGGTGGCCTGCAGCGCGTTGGGGTTGGATTTTTCGTTGATGCCGGGGGCTACGCCGAAGAAGCCGTACTCCGGGTTCATAGCCCACAGCCGACCGTCGGGACCCACCCGTAGCCAGGCGATGTCATCGCCCACACACCACACCTTCCACCCCCTCTTCCGGTAGTGCTCCGGGGGAATGAGCATGGCCAGGTTGGTCTTGCCGCAGGCGGAGGGGAAGGCGGCAGCCAGGTAACGCACCTCGCCCTGGGGATTCTCCACGCCCAGGATCAGCATGTGCTCAGCCATCCAGCCCTGATTTTTGCCCAGATAGGAGGCGATACGCAGGGCAAAGCACTTCTTGCCCAGCAGTACGTTGCCGCCGTAACCAGAGTTGACGGACATTATGGTGTTGTCCTCGGGGAAGTGGACGATGTAGCGGTTCTCAGGATCGTTGTCTGCAGTGGCGTGGAGGCCCTTGACGAAATCATCCTCCAGCCGGCGGGCCGCATCCCGGCCCACTCGGGTCATGATGGCCATATTGAGCACCACGTATATAGAGTCGGTCAGCTCAATACCGTACTTGGCGAAGGGAGAGCCAACCACGCCCATGGAGTAGGGAATGACGTACATGGTGCGGCCCTTCATGGCTCCGGTATACAGCCTCCTCAGCCTGGCGTACATTTCCTCCGGGGCCATCCAGTTGTTGGTGGGACCGGCGTCCTCCTGTTTCCTGCAGCAGATGAAGGTTCGGCCCTCAACACGAGCCACATCGTTGGCAGCGGTGCGGTGAAGATAGCAGCCGGGCAGCTTTTCCTGATTCAGCTTCTCCAGCTCACCAGTGGCGCAGGCCTGGGCCCGCAGCTCCTCCATCTGGGCGTCGCTTCCGTCGATCCATACGATATGTTCAGGCTGCGTCATGGCGGCCATTTCGTCGATCCAGTCCAGTACAGTTTGATTGTTTGTCAGTGCCAATTTGATTCGCTCCTTCTCATTTCGGAAAATTCAGAAAGAAAAATGGCTGTTACAGAACAGCGCAGTAACAGCCATTTTCCCTTTATAAGACGTTGCGAATGACGTCTAGAATGGTACCATCCCGGTACTCCACCAGGCCCACCACCTTATCCCCGTATCGAGGAGGTTCCGGTTTCCCGGTCAGCCGGTATGCCATGTCCCGCAATTCCTCGATCTCATAGACCGGAAGACCTCGCTCGATCAGCCTGGCCTTCAACATGGGGTTTTGGGGGTTGACGGCGATCCCCCGCTCCGTCACTACCACGTCCACGCACTCGCCTGGGGTAGAGATCGTCACCACCCGATCCACCACGATGGGCACCCGTTTGCGAATGAGGGGAGCCACCACCACGGCCAGGTTGGCGCCTGCCGCCGTATCTGGGTGCCCACCCAGGGCTCCCATAATCACGCCGTCCGACGCGGTGAGGACGTTCACATTGAAGTTGGTATCCACCTCTGTGGCTGAGAGGATCATTACATCCAGCTCGTTGGCCACGTTTCCCTTGGCCTGGGGATCGGCGTACATCTCCGCGTCCATCTCGATATGCCTGGGGTTGTCCCGGATGGAGGCCACGGCGTCCGCGTCGAAGGTCTGCACGTCCAGAAGGGCCTCGAAGTAGCCCTCCTGCAGCATCTCTGTCATGGTGGAGGTGATGCCGCCGGAGGCGAAGGAGCCCTTGATGTTGTTTTCCTTCATATACTCCTTCAGGTATCGGGCCACCGCCAGGGAGATCCCGCCGCTGCCCGCCTGGTAGGAAAAGCCGTTTTTTACCAGGCCTGTGGCGATGATCACCTGGCTGGCGTAATCGGCGATGGCCAGCTCCACCGGGTTCCTGGTCTTGCGGGTAGCCCCCTGGCTGATGAGCTGGGGGTCGCCGATCCGCTCCACCTGCACCACGCAGTCCACCGCCGTCTGGGGGATGCTGATGGGATTGGCAGGATAGGGCACCAGATGATCGGTGATGGCCACCACCTTTTTGGCGAACCGGGCGTCCACCTTTGCATAGCCCATGGAGCCGAAGGCCGATGGACCCAGGCAGCCGTTCATATTGCCCATATTATCGCAGCAGGATGCCCCAATAAACGCCACGTCAATCCTCCGCTCCCCCCGTTCGATGGAGCGGGCCCGGCCGCCGTGGGTCTTGAACACCACGGGCTTGGGCAGGATGCACTCCCTGGAGATGGCCTCCGCCAGCTCTCCCCGCATGCCGCTGGTCTCGATGCCGGTGATGACGCCCGAGCGGATATAGTCGATCAGACAGGTGTGGTTCTTGCTCAGGGAGGAGGAACACAGAGTCAGGTCCCGGATGCCCATGGCCGCGATCTCCGCCATGACCTGAGGGAGCACCAGGTCGCCGTTGCGCAGGTGGTGGTGAAAGGAGATGGTCATCCCATCCTTCAGCCCCACCTGTTCAATGGCGGCCCGCAGGCTGGGCACCAGCTTGCCGGCAGAGGGCGCCTGGCCGGTGATGTACTTGCTACGCCGCTTGCCCGGCTCCAGATAGGGGCGGAGCTTGCCGATCCCCTCCACCTCGGTGGGGATGCGGCGCTTGATGCGGTTGGGTACAAATTCCATGTCTGTTACACCCCCTCGCCGATCTGGAGCAGGACCCGGCGCGCCTTTGCGATCACCGGGGCGTCCACCATCTTGCCGTCCACGGTGAACACGCCGGCGCCGGCCTGCTCCGCCGCCCGCATGGCTTCCATCACCCGCCGGGCATGGGCGACCTCCTCCTCATCCGGGGTGTAGAGCCGGTGGACGACGGGGACCTGGCTGGGGTGGATGCACGACTTGCCGCTGAAGCCCAGCGCCCTGGCATTGCGGACCTCCGCCTCAAACCCCTCCTGGTCGTCCAGCGCGCTCCACACAGTGTCGATGGCGCTGATGCCCGCCTCCGCCGCCACCACCGGGAGATAGGTCCGGGCGAACTGCAACTCCTGGGCCGACTTGCTGCGGCTGGTCCCCATGAAGCGGGTGTAGTCCTCCGCGCCGAAGGAGAGGGAGATGACCCTGGGGCTGGCGGCAACGATCTCCCGGGCGTTCAGTACCCCCCGGGCCGTTTCGATGGAGCACTGGACCTTGACGCTTCCGACGGGGAGCTGATGCTCCGCCTCCACGGCGGCCAGCAGCCCGTCCAGCTCCCGGACGTCCGCCGCCGTCTCGCACATGGCAAGGCGCAGATACCGGATACCCGCCGGGACCACAGCCCGCACGTCCTCCTCGCCAAAAGGTGTGTGGAGGGAGTTGATGCGCACAAACACCCGGCAGGCGCCGAAGTCCAGCTGCCCCACGGCCTCGCAGAGCAGGTCCCGGGCGCTGTCCTTCTCCGCGTACGCCACTGCGTCCTCCAAGTCGAAGAGAATGGCGTCGGGTTGGAACACCGGCGCGTTCAGAAACATTTTCGGCTGGCTGGCCGGGCAGAACAGCATGGTACGCATCCTATCCATGTTCAGCCCCCCTTGCGCGGCGCACAGCCGTTTTCAATCTGGCCCGGATGGCGAAGTCCAGGCACCCGTAGTCCTGAATCTCCACCAGGGCGTTCTCCACGCCCAGCTCCTCCAGGCAGCTCTCCGCGCAACTGCGGACCGCGCCGCCAAACAGTTTCTCCTGCTTGCTCTGCAAAAAAATCTCCACACCGCCGGCATCCCGCAGCGTGACGGTCACAGAGCAGTCCTGCGGCTTGTCAAAGCCGGCATGTCCTGTCATTCGCATTCCTTTGCCTCCCCTCCGGGAGATGTGCGGCGCCTTCCAGCGCGGGCCGGCACACAGCAGCTGCGCCGCCCGGCTCCCGCACACAAAAGGCACCGCTATTCGCCCAGAAGATCAAAATATGTCTTACTTATCTGGATTGAACCGTTCACGGTCCTGAGAAATCCTTCGCTTTTCAGTTCGGTGATGAACCGGCTCACTGTCACGCGGTTGATGCCCATCACAGCCGCAATGCTCTGGTGGGTCCAGGCCACGCAGAGGTCGTACCAACCTCCGTCATTCAGGCGTCCACTGTCAACGCAAGACAGCAGCAGCTTCTTCAGCCGGTCACTGGTAGAGTCAAATGTCAAACTCTCAATCTCATAGCGCAGGATCGTACACTTCTCCACCGTACTGTGAAGGATCGCTTCCACAAACTGCCGGTTTTCCAGCAGCTTGACGAAATGCTCCCGGTCGATCAGCCAGAGGGTCGTTTCCTCTTCCGCAATTGCGTACCGGGTCGCCACTTCGATGCTACCGTTCTCGTTGTAGAAGATACCCTCACTGAAAAACCATCCTGTTCCCAGGCGGTAAAGGACCTTTTCCCGCCCGTTTGCACTGAACATGTAGTGCGAGGTGACGCCACTGGCCACATAGGCCACATAGTAGATCGGATTGCCCGGGGACAGATAGTATTCTCCCGTGCGCAGCTTGCGCACAATCGAGTTCTCCCGGATCAGCTGTCGAAGCTTTTTATCGTTGCAGCGTACAGGCCCTGCCCACATCTCCTGACTGTTTTTCATGCATTTTGCCCCCAGATCCAATAAAATCTATCTGATATTTCATTATATGCGCCCCGTTTTCCCAGCGCAAGAATAAAAGCTCAATTGGATAGAATTGTAAGATAAGATCCGGAAAGCCTTCCGTCTGTGGTTCCTTCCTCCGTCAAGCGATACGGTTCAGAGCTCGTAAGCCTGGTACTCACCCTCACAGGGAGGTCCCGCACATATAAACGCCTTCTGATGTTTGAAATCAACGATGATGGATGCCACTGTCATGAAATCGATCATCTCACGTCCGGGCAGGCTGGTGTTGTGCGCGCAGATGGACTCAGGGTAGTACTCGTGGTCCTTCATGCATTCCATGATATAGGGCACGTCGATTTGTCCGGCCCGCTTTCTGAGGAGTTCCTCCAGCCGCAGGTCCCGGTTCTTAGGCCCCACCCGGGAATCCAGATACTGGTGCACCACAAAGTGATTTGCATGGGTCAAAATCCCGCCGCTGGGCGCCAGCACATTGGCCCCGTTTGGATATGCCTCGATGTCCACCGCACAGCCGTTGCCGCTGGCCAGAAGCATATTGTTGGACACACAGCGCTTGGCGTGGAGCAGCATATCCCTGGCTTTTTCAAAGTCATCGCAGGCCAGCACCGCGCGCCGCAGGAACGTGACTGGTACGCCGATCCCCCAGCTGTCCCGCACCGACTGGATCATATTGTTGCACAAGCCGATCCCGTGGGAGTTGAAGCCCTCCCGCAGCATCTGGCCGGCCTCCGCCAGGCCCAGGATACGCGTGCCATCCTTCTGCTCGATGTGGAGTATGACGATGTTGTCCATTACGGCCTGCTTATAGTCCCAGTTCTTGATCAGATAGGTCCCGCCGTGTGCGCTGGCCTCCGGAAGGACCACCGCCGTCGTACACTCCGCCGGCTTCGGGAATTTGGAGATCTCATAGCGGCAGTTGAGCACCATCAGCTCATCCATGCCGATCTGTGCCCCTTCAGCGATCCCCTGGGCCTCCTGCACCACCAGCGGCATGGTCTCCTCCAGCAGCGGCAGGTAAGAAGCGGCATATTTCTTGATTTCCGGCCAAGTCTGTCCGCTGGTCTTTCCAAAGAAGTCGCGGTAGACCTCCACACCGGCCCGGATCTTCTCCTGCGCCTGCTGGCCATACTGTCTGCCGCACTCGTAGGGGGTGTCCCCTGCAACATGAATTACTTGAAAGCGTCTCACAAAATACTCCTCCTAACCGCCCTGCGCATCCGGCGGAACAGGAACCAGCCAGCCTTGGGGGAAACTGGCCGGCTCCGTTCCGCCGTGCCGGGAATCAGACACGGTCAGATTTTACTCGTACACAACCACGTTCTCATAGCGATACGCAGAGACGGGGTTCATCTGGAAGCCCTCCTGTGTCTTGGAGGCGCCCACCAGGTTGTTGTAGCTCCACATGGGAATATAGGGCCGCTCCTCGCTCAGCACCTGGCCGATATGGTCATATACGGCCGCACGCTGCGTGTCGTCCTGGATGGAACGGGCGTCCAGCAGCTCCTGCAGCAGCTCGGGGTTGTTGTAGTGCGCGAAGTTGCTAGTGGACTCGGGAGAGATGTTGCTGTAGTAGGCATAATCCGCATCGCCCATCAGGTTGTACCACATGGAGCTGCTCATACCGAAGTCCTCGCCCTTGACCATCCGGTCGTCCATGACCTGGCTGTCCATGGGCTCAACGGAGGCCTCAATGCCCACCTCGCGGAGCATGTCCTGAATGACAATGCAGGCCTCCTGGCGGGTCTGGTCAGAGGACTGCACCCAGATGCTCATGCTGAAGCCGTCAGCATAGCCCGCCTCCGCCAGCAATTCCTTGGCCCTTTCCACATCATAGGTATTGGCCGGGACCGATTCACTGTAGCCGAACACGCCGGGGGCCAGCAGCGTACCAATGGGCTCGGCGTAGCCGTACATGACCGCGTCGCACAGGGTATCCTTGTCAATGGCGCACTCAATGGCCATTCGCACCCGCGCATCCTGGAGGGCAGGGGTGTCCTCGCTGGTGCAGTTGAGCGTAAGGTAGAAGGTCTTGAAGGAGACATCCTCCAGAACCTGCAGGTTCTCATTGCCGTTCAGCCGCTCCACATCAGAGGGAAGCACATCGTAGGCGAAGTCAATCTCACCGGTCTCCAGCAGAACGGAGCGCTGGGAGGTCTCGGGCACAACGCGCATCTCCAGATACTTCGTCTTGGGTGTGCCGCCCCAGTAGTCCTCGTTGGCCTCCATCTTGATGTACTCGCCCTCGGCGCGCTCCACAAACTTGTAGGGGCCGGTTCCGATGGGGAACTCTGCCATCGCGTTCTCATTGGCCTCCATCAGATGCTTGGGCATAATGCCGCACAGCGGGCTGCACAGTGCGTTAAGCACGGGGGAGTAGGCGCCGATGGTGTTGATGACCACGGTGTAGTCGTCCACCACGTCCACAGACTCCAGCCAGGAGAAGTTGTTCTTCACGATGGTGTGATCCCGCGCCCGCTCGTAGGTGTACTTCACATCCTCCGCGGTAAAGGGCTCGCCGTCGTGGAAGGTCACGCCCTCCCGGAGCTTGAACTGGATGGAGTCCTCATCCAGAAACTCCCATTCGGTAGCCAGCATGGGAATCACATTATTGTCCGCATCCCAGCTCACCAGGGTGTCGAAAATATTGCATGTCACGCCGTAGGAGAGGTACTGCTTGCCCACGTGGAAGTCCAGGGAGTTGATGTCGCCGGACTGCGCCCAGACAATGGTGTCCTTTGCTTCGCCAGTGCCTTCATTTCCACCGGTAGTGGCGGTTCCGGTCGTCTGCGGATCGGTGGAGTTGCCGCAGCCAGCCAGCAGAGACAGTACCAGGGCGGCGGAGAGGGCCAGAGAGACTAGTCTTTTCATACGTTTACCTCCTTTAACATTTCACTCAGTGGTGGGCCGCAAAGCGGCCAGACAGCCGCTTCCGCTTATTGCAGAACAGTTTGTCACCTCCTTCAGTCCTTCACCTGGTGGCAGGCCACGAAATGACCTGGCGATACCTCCCGCTCCTCCGGGCTGCACCGCGTACACTCCTCTGTGGCGTAAATACAACGCTTGGCAAACCGGCAGCCGGGCTTGACGTTGATGGGGGAGGTGATCTCTCCCTTCAGCACCGTGCGGTTCATGGGAGCGTCGGGGTCTGGTACAGGAATAGCAGAGAGCAGCGCCTTGGTATAGGGGTGTTTGGGGTTGCGGAACAGCTCCTCGGGCGGTGCCTGCTCCACCAGCTGCCCCAGATACATCACGACGATCTGGTCGGACAGGTGCTTGACCACCGCCAGATTGTGGGTAATGAACAGATACGTCAGACCCATCTGCTGCTGGAGGTCCTGCATCAGGTTGAGCACCTGGGCCTGGATGGACACATCCAGCGCTGAGACCGGCTCGTCGCACACAATGAATTTGGGGTTGAGCGCCAGGGCGCGGGCAATTCCGATCCGCTGTCTCCGCCCGCCGTCCAGCTCATGGGGGTAGGAGTTGATCAGGCGGCGGGCCAGGCCCACCACATCCATCATTTCCAGCACTTTTTTCTGGATCTTGTCCTTTTCCTTGGCGGTGTACACACCCTGGATCAGCAGCGGCGCGGCGATGGCCTGGGAGACTGTCATCCGCGGGTTCAGAGAGGCGTAGGGGTCCTGGAAAATGATCTGCATATCCGAGCGTAGCCGCTTCAACCGCACTTTGTCGTACTCCAGGATGTTCTCCCCGTTGAAAATCACCTTTCCGCCGGTAGGCTCATGGAGCCTGAGGATACACCGGCCCAGGGTGGACTTGCCGCAGCCGCTCTCGCCCACGACGCCCAGGGTTTGGCGCTCCTCGATGCGGAAGCTGACATCCTCCACCGCGCTGAGTGTGCCGCGCGGGGTCTGAAAGTACTTCTTCAGATGCTCGACCCGGAGCAGCTCTTTCTGACTCACACCTGTCCCTCCTTCCCTTCGCAGCGGAAGCACCGCACCTGATGTCTGCCGGTTTCTCCACCCACATGATAGATGGGCGGGTGCTCTTGTTTGCAGCGCTCCTGGGCATACGGGCAGCGCTCGCAGAACGCACACCCCTCCGGCAGCGCTGTGGGGTCCGGCATCAGGCCGGGGATCGGCACCAGCCGCTCCACGTGCTCGTGGATGTTGGGGATGGAGGAAAACAGCCCCTCGGTGTACGGATGCATCTGCTTTTTGAACACATCGTGGACCGTTCCGCTCTCCACGATCTCCCCGGCATAAATCACCGAGACATACTCACAGTTCTGGGCCACCACGCCCAAGTCGTGGGTAATCAGCAGCAGAGCGGTGTTCAGCTTTTTCCGCAGGTCAGCAATGGTCTCCAGTACCTGGGCCTGAATGGTCACGTCCAGCGCCGTGGTAGGCTCATCCGCAATCAGCACCTTCGGATTGCAGGCCAGGGCGATGCCGATGACCACCCGCTGCTTCATGCCACCGGAAAATTGATGGGGATAGTCTGTTGCCCGCTCCGGTGCAATCCCGACCAGTTCCAGGATTTCTCTGACCCGTTGCTCTGCCTGCCTCCGGCTGCATTTCTGGTGAGTCTCCACCGCCTCGGCAATCTGATCCCCCACCGTAATGACCGGGTTCAGGCTTGTCATGGGGTCCTGGAAGATCATGGAGATGTGCTCGCCGCGGATCTTGCGCAGCTCCTTGGTGCCCATTTTCAGCAGATCTTTCCCGTGGTACAGGATCTCGCCGGACTTGATCTTCCCATAGGGTTTGGGCGTCAGGCCCATGATCCCTTTCGCCATGGTGGTCTTTCCGGCACCCGTCTCACCCACCAGGCCGTGTGAGGACCCCTCTTCCAGTTCGAAGTCCACCCCGTTCAGCGCCTTTACGATGCCGTCCTGCATCTCATATTGGATACACAGATCATGAACGGAAAGAATCGTTTCCATCTTGTCCTCTCCTATCGCTTTTGTTTCGGATCAAGGGCATCCCGCAGACCGTCTCCCAGCAGATTGAGAGACAGAATACACAGGACGATGGCAATGCCCGGGAACAGAGAGATGTGCCAGGCTTCCCGCATATACATGCGTGCAGAGCTCAGGATGGAGCCCCACTCCGGTGCGGGCGGCTCCACGCCCAGGCCCAGGAAGGACAGTCCGGCCACGTTGAGGATGGTCGTTGCCACGCCCAGCGTGCCCTGCACGATCACCGGAGACAGGGCGTTGGGAACAATATACCGCAGAATGATGTGGACGTCGGAGGCGCCTACCGCCCGGGCCGCTTCAATGTACTCCGCGTCCTTCACCGACAGGACGGAGGAACGGACGATCCGCGCAAACTGCGGGATCTGGGATACCGACAGGGCAATCAGCAGATTGACGAGGCTGGGCCCAAGCGCAGCCACCAGGGCCATGGCCAGCACCAGGCTGGGCACAGTCATCATCATATCCATGACCCGCATGATGCAGTTGTCCACGATCTTCCCATAGTACCCGGCGATGGAGCCGATGGTCCCGCCCACCAGGATCGCCGCCAGGATGGTGACCACGCCGGCGAACAAAGAGTATCTGGTGCCCCAGAGAATCCGGAACAGCAGATCCCGTCCGTACTCATCACAGCCCAAGATATGCTCCGGACTGGGCTTGGCCAGCTTGTTTAGCAGGTCGTTCTTGACCACCAGATCGTTGTAGAGCTCCGGGTTGACCAGGTCCAGGATCACTGTGATGACAGAAATAGCCAGCAGGACCCCGATAAACACCATACCCGCAATAGCCAGCCGGTTCCGTTTGAACCGCCGCCAGGTCTCCTGCGCCAGGCTGCGCTGACCCATGCCGACCTGCCCCTGCTTAGTCTTCTCCATGGCGCGTCCTCCTCTTGATGCTCTTGTACTGGGACTTGATGCGCGGGTCCACAAAGGCATAGATGATGTCTACCAGCAGGTTGATGCACGTCACGATCACCGCCAGCATGACCACCGCGCCCAGCACACAGGGGGTGTCCTTGTTGCTGATGGACTCCACGATGAACCGGCCGATCCCGGGCCAGGCGAAAATAGTCTCTGTGGTCACCGCGCCCCCCAGCAGGGAGCCAAATTGGAGGCCGACCACTGTGATAATGGGAATCAGCGCGTTGCGGAGCATATGGACGAAGGTGACCCGCTTCTCCGAAACGCCCTTGGCCCGCGCGGTGTCGATATAGTCCTGATTCATCACATCCAGCATGGCTGAGCGGGTCATCCGCGTGATGGTAGCCGTGGAATTCAGGCCCAGGGTGAGCATCGGCAGAATCAGGCAGAGCAGATATGGGCTAGAGCCGGAATAGGCAGCGGGCAACCATCCCAGATTGACCGCAAATATGATGACTCCCATCAGCCCCAGCCAGAAGTGGGGTGCGGCAGCGCCAATGAGCGTCAGCAACATGGTGATATTATCGAAGATGGTATATTGTCGTCGGGCGGATATGATCCCCACCGGTATGCCCACCGCCATTGCAAACAGCAGGGCCGCAAATGACAGGATGAAGGTGTTCGGCAGGCGGGACATTACCTGCTCCATGACGCTCAGATCGTTTTTGTAGGAAGTCCCCAGATCCCCGTGGAGCAGCCCCAACAGGAATCTTCCGTATCGGATAAAGAATGGGTCGTTCAGCCCCATACTCTCCCGCAGCTCTTCTACCTGCTCGGGGGATGCCTCCACCCCCACTTTCGACAGCGCTGGGTCGCCGGGGGAGCTGTCCATAATCGCGAATACGATCAGTGTCGCGCCGATCAGCACCGGGATCATCATCAGCAGACGTCTTACAATGTATCGAAGCACCGCGAAATCCTCCTATCTCACTTCTGTATGGAGTTGCAGTTCCATTTCAGCAGCTGGTAGTCGATCTGTTCGATGATGCGGTCCAGTTCCCCGCACAGCCGGTTCCTCTGGCGGAGGAAGTCGGTCTTCAGGAACAGGAAGGTCTCCGCATCGGTGTTTTCCCGGGTCGCCCCCATGGCGGCTCTGAATTTCTGAAAGTTGGCCGGAATCCCCAGCCGGTCATAGTCATACGGCGGCGTATAGGTGTACTCCACCTGGATCAGGCCGCCCGCCACTTTTTGCAGAATCGCGTCGGTATCGTCATGCTTCGGGATCTCCTCCTCCAACTCCCGCACCTTGGCCTGGACGGCTGCCAGCTTCTCAAAGGCGGGGGCCAGATCAAATTCCTCCGGGGTGAGTTCCCCGTCAATCTCCCGCAGCAGCCGCCCGGACTCCTGAAGATATTCGGACATCTGCACCGGAAGATGCCTGCCGTTGACGATCCGACAGATCATCTCTGCATTGATGGCGGCGTCCCGCATGGCAATGTCCAGATCCACCTTGTCCAGCGTATCCTCCCGGCTGTGCCACCAATTACCGCCGCCCACATTTCCGCCTGTATCCGACTGGAGCGCCTCATACTTCAGCATGATAGTAATAGGCACTTCCCGTCCCAGAAAGCTTTGCTCGCCCAGGTGGGGCAGTTGGATGTAGGGTTTGGGCTCCTGCCCGGTATACTTTCGGATCAGCCCCTCGGTAAAGGCCTGGCCCTCCATCCGCGTGGTACGGGCCCGGATCTGCTTGGCGTTGCTGCATCCGGCAATATCGATGTTGATATGGGCCACACAATGATCTCTCAGCTGCTCAAAATAGGTATCCGAGTACCAGGTCGAGCCGGCATATTGCCCAAACTCGTGGCCGGCCCACCAGCATACCAGGATGCTCCTGCGCAGCAGATGACGCATTTCATGAAAGACCCGCGTCAGCTCCAGCAGAATGGCATCGCCGCCGCCGTTGTCCGTCATCCCAGTGCAGTGGCAGTCATAGTGGCCGTCCATCAGCACGAAATTCTCCTCGGTGCCCTGGATGAATGCCACGGGGATGGATGCCTCTGTGGGTCCGGTCTCCGCCCGGGCAGACATTCTCACCCGGACCGGGCCCTGCTCCATCGCTTTCAGAATAGTCTCGCCGGCGGCCCGGGTGCAGTCGACACAGGGCAACTGCGGCAGCAGGTGCCGGTTCTCCGGCGTGGGCGCGCCATTGTGATTGGATGCTCCAAAATAGTGCGGGCTCTCCCCCGGACCGTTGTACATCCCGATCACACCGATTGCCCCGGCGGCGGCGGCCTCCAGCACCACGTCGCTGCAGTAGATCTTGGTCAGGACAAACTTCCCTGCCGCGCCCCGGAAGCGCTCCGCCTGCTCCTGATAGGTCAGTCGCTCCTTTTCGCACAGCGCATCATAAAAGACCTCTCCCTCCAGATTGGTCACATTTTTGGTGAACCCACAGGGGACCACGTCGAATTCCGTCTTCTGGGGAGAAAGCATCTCCAGGCTTGCGTCCACCGCACGGCTCATGTATCCGGTAAACCTCAGCCTCCGGTGCGGAATACCGTACTCCTCCAACTTTTGGAGCAGGTAGTCAGCTGCCTCCTCTGCGTCAGGGGTCCCGGATGCCCGATGCAGCGTACTGAACCGCCGGGTTGTCTCCCCCAGGTTGCTCTTAGCAATCCGCAGCGCGATCTGTTCAAACAGCTCCAACGGAGCAGCCGTCTCCCCGTGGTACACTTGACTGCACAAATTAAACGCCTCCTTTTCTATTATTTTTGTCGCCCTGTTATCTGCAGTTTATCCCCCCGCAACGGCTGTCTCAACCGTATCAATTACATGTCAATTCATCGCAAATGTGTAACTCCTGTACAAGCTGTCTCGGCCCCCTGATTTGTGCAGTTTGTCTTATTTATCTGAAATTCGCCCCCTTAACCTGTGCCATTTTAAGCTTATCAGCCCCCTTGTTTCGGTTGCGGAACAGCTCTAAATATGCTGCCTGCTTTTACACAGGTAGTTTTTATGCGATTTGACTACAAAGTTTCATATCTCTTCACAGTGCTGAGAGACCCGGCGCCGCTTCGGCTAGTATAAGTGAGAGGGACCCACCCTTGGGTGGGGCAAGCAGAGCATTTGGCTTGCCGCGAGCGGCCGCCAAACGCCTTTTGCGGGCGTGGCCCGCACCCACTTTTGCCCAGGAGCCCTCCGGCGTGCTCAAGCGCGGGACAGTTGAGCCGGAGGGTGCCCCTGTCGCGGTCGTGCCGGCCCTGTGTGCCGGTTTCGGGGTTGGGGTGGGGCCATCACCTGTTGATGGTATTTCGGCGGCGTTGGACCGTGTATGGAGCGGCGGCTGACGGCAAAGGAAATCGGGGTGATCCAGCGCCCCTTAGTGTAGTATCAAGTGCAGAGAAAGAACGCCTCCAAGAAGCCCCGTTTCGGGCCCTTTGGGGACGTTCGATTTTCGTACTAGGATAAAGGGAGGTGGTCGCAAGTGCCCACCTCCCAGCCACAAAGCCCCTCAGTGCGGGACATTTCCGGCTTCCGCGGAAGGTGCACCTTTTTGCCACAGTCGGCAGTTCTAGGTGGTCGTCAGTTTGAGAAGTCCAGTGTTCCCAGCCGATTCCGGCCTTTTTGACCGTCGCTGTGGGGATATTGGGGCCGGGGACGATTTTTCCCCGCGCGCCTCAGATCCTGCGCCGCATAAAACAAAGAAGAAGATCTCAACGAACCACAAATGCGATGACGTTGACAATGAGAAAATTTTTCGCAAGAGCCTGTCCGCAAATGTAAATTGTTTGATAACTCTGCACCGTTGACCTGGCTATTTTGCCTCTTCTGTGGTATGTTGTGTTGCTGCAAAGGAGGCGATCACCATGGCAAAGAAACGGGCCAACGGCGAAGGGAATATCCGAAAGCGGAAGGACGACCGGTGGGAGGGGCGGTACACCGCCGGATACGACGCCAAGACCGGCAGGCGGATCATCAGGAACGTGCTGGGCAGGACACAGGCGGAGGTCAATGAAAAACTCAAGAGGGCGCTGGAGGAGACCAACGGTCTGGACGTCAGCAAAACGGCGGATGAGTACACCGTGGCAAGCTGGCTACGCACCTGGTATGAGCTCTACGCCAAGCCCAATATCCGCACCGCCATAGCCAACCGCTACGAGCTGATCATTGAGCACTACACTATCCCCCGCATCGGCAGCGTCAAACTGAAGGAGCTGACCACCCGGCACCTGCAAAAGCTCTACAAGGAGTTGTTGGAGAGTGGCAGAATACACATCGGAAAGAACCAGGACAAGAGCCTGAGCACCACCACTGTGCGCAGCGTCCATCTGATGCTCCACTGTGCCCTGGACAGGGCTGTGAAGGAGCGGCTGATCCAGCGAAACCCCAGCGAGGACTGTATTGTGCCCAAGCCCCGGAAACTGGACATAAAGATCCTGCCGCCGGAGCACATCCACGCCTACCTGGAGGCCGCCCAAGCGCGAGGGCTCCTCGGTAGTCAACCTACATAAGAAGATCCTGAAGGACGCCGGACTGGAGCATATCAGCTTCCATGATCTCCGTCACACCTTCGCCACCACAGCCCTCCAGAACGGCGTGGACGTCAAAACCGTGTCCTCCATGCCGGGGCACTACGATGCCGGGTTCACCCTGCGCACCTACACCCACGCCACGCAGCAGAAGCAGGACGAGGCCGCCCAGACTATGGGCAGCGTCCTGGGACAGGTTATATAACCGTGTGAGTAGCAGCAAAAACCGGACGGGAAGACAGATCTTCCCGTCCGGTGCTTTTTTGTCCTTTCCGACCGTTTCGGCGTGTGGGTCACGGTGTGGGTCAGGATTTTTGACCCGCACCGTAAAACAACTTTTTGCAACAAAAAAATCCCCAAAAACCGAAGTTTTCGGGGATTTCTGGAGCTGCTATCCGGATTTGAACCGGAGACCTCATCCTTACCAAGGATGTGCTCTACCTACTGAGCTACAGCAGCAAATGGCGACGCGGAAGGGACTTGAACCCTCGACCTCCGGCGTGACAGGCCGGCGTTCTAACCAACTGAACTACCGCGCCAGACGGTAGGGGGGTACGGGAGCTCCCTCACGGGAGTGGTGGGAACAACAGGGCTCGAACCTGTGACATCATGCTTGTAAGGCATGCGCTCTCCCAGCTGAGCTATGCTCCCTTGTCCTCGCCGCAGACCAGTTTGTAAATCACTCTTGGTCACGCGGCGAAGGTTATTATACTAAAGATTCCCCCAGTTGTCAACCATTTCAGCCAAAATTTTTTGCTTTTTTTCTCTCAAACCTACAGTGAGGCCAGAAGTCCTTCCAGCTCCTCGTTTGTATAGTGATATACCTTGTCGCAGAACTGGCAGGTGAGCTCGGCCCTGCCCTGCTCCCGGATGAGGGAGTTCAACTCCTCCCGCCCCATACTGATGAGGGCGCGGGTGACCCGCTCCCGGCTGCAGTAGCAGCGGTACTCCACCGGCTCCTCAGAGAGTACCTCCAACTGAAATTCAGAAAGCACCTGCTCCACCAGCTCCCTGGCGCTCAGGCCGCCCCGCAGCGCCTCGGTTACCGGGCCTACCCTGGCGATACCCTGCTCGATGGCGGAGATGGCGGCGTCATCTGCGCCGGGGAGGAGCTGAATGAGGTATCCACCGGCGCACTGCACGCTCTGGTCCACGTCCACCAGCACGCCCAGGGCACAGGCGGTTGGGATCTGCTCACTCTCAGCAAAGTAGGAGGTAATATCCTCGGCGATCTCGCCGGATACCAGGGGGACAGTGCCCACATAGGGCTCCTTCATGCACAGATCCTTGATGACAGTGAGGGAGCCGTCCCGCCCCACGGCGCTGCCCACATCCAGCTTGGCGGGGCCCTTCAGGGGGAGGTCCACCAGGGGATTGACCACATAGCCCCGGGCGTTGCCCTGGCTGTCGGACACCACGGTGATGCCGCCCAGCGGGCCGCCTCCCTTGATGCGCAGGGTTACCGAGCCATCCTTCTCCTTGAGCTGGTTGCCCATCATGGAGGCGGCCATCAGGCTGCGGCCCAGGGCCGCGGTGGCCACGGGCAGAGTCTTGTGAATCTGCCGGGCGCGCTCCACCATCTCCTTGGCCGTGATCGCCGATGCCTTCACCGGCGCGTCCTTGGCCAAAACGCGAATGATCTTGTCTGCCATGCTTGTCAAAATTCCTTTCGTGCGGCAAAGAAAATCCGCTGCTCCCCCTCCCTGGGGGCGCGGAACCTCAGCTCGCCGTATTGTCTGATCTGCCGGAAACCGGCCTGCCGGAGCAACTCCTCCAGCTCCGCCGGTTCGTAGGCGTACTCCTCGTGAACCTCCTCCCAGCGGCTCCACAGCCCGCCGGGCTCCAGCCGGAAGATGTCCATTCCATAGGTGCAGATACGCCGGCGCTCCGACCAGTCGGCCCGCCAGACGCAGTAGGCATCCTCGCTCTCGTCCAGAAACATCTGGCCGTCCAGGCCCCGGAGCTTTTGCGGGGTGTTGATGTCAAAGAGGAAGAGGCCGCCGGGCATGAGGAAGGTGTGCACCCGCCGGAAGGCCCGGGCCAGCTTTTTGGGGCTGGTGACGTAGTTGATGCTGTCCAGGCAGCACACGCAGGCGTCGATAGTGCCGTAGAGATCCAGCTCCTCCATGGCCTGATGCAGAAAGATCGGCTCGATGGGGCCTGCACCCCGGCATTTCTCCGCCGCCTGGGCCAGCATCTCCTGGGACAGGTCGGCGCCGATCATCTCATAGCCCCGCTCCGCCAGGACGCGGGTCAGGCTCCCGGTGCCGCAGGCCAGATCCAGCACCGTGCGGATGGGCAGCCGGCTGCGGGCGAAGTGCTTCTCCAGATAGTCGGCCCAGCGGGCATAGTGCACGTCGGCGGTAAAGGCGTCGTAGCACCCCGCCAGGAATTCATATGCCATCGCCGCCCAGCTTCTCCTTGATCCGCGGGAGCACCGCCTGATAGCCGTCGGCCCCGTACTGGAGAGAACGGTTGACCCGGCTGATGGTGGCGCTGGAGGCGCCGGTGCGCTCCAGAATGTCGTTGTAGATCATGCCGTCGGACAGGAGCATGGCCACCTCAAAGCGCTGTTCCATAGCCCTCAGCTCCGCCACGGTGCACAGGTCGGAAAAGAACTTCTTGCACTCATCCAGATCCTTCAGGGTAAGAATGGCCTCATAGAGCACATCCCCATGCTCCCGCTTTTCGTTTTTCGTCATAGGTATCAATGACCTCCTCGTCAGTCTCTGCGGAAATCGTATCTATTTTACCAAAGTGAAGTATAGAAGTAAACCTCTTTTTCACCGATTTTACGGAGTTTCATAGGATGGAGCACCGGATTCTGAGAGAGGGAGGTGCCCGCGATGAAGGGGCTGCACACAGGGACGGAGAAGGCCGCGCCGGCTTGGAAGGAGTGGAGGCGGGAATTCTGCTGGGAGGAGGAGCCGGTGCTCGCGGTCTCCGGTGTCCGCCTGGAGCTGCCGGAGGGAATACCCGGTCTGCGGCGGCTGGAACGCTGGTGCCGCCGCCTGGAGGGGGCGTGGGCGGCCCGCTGGGAGCGGGAGCTCTATCCCAGGGCCTGCACGGCCGCCCGGCAGGCCAGGGAGGTCTCCCACCCCTTCCGGCCGTGGGAGGCATCCCTCACCGGCGCCGTGACCCTCCACACCCCGGAGTGTCTGAGCCTGTATTATGACGCCGCGGAGCGGACCGGGGGCCCCCACGGCGTCACCCTGCGGCAGGGAAGCGCCTGGGCGCTGCCGGGGGGGAGCCCCCTGACGCTGGGGGAGCTGTTTCCGCCGGGATTCCGGTGGAGGGCATGGGCGCTGGCGGAGGTGGAGCGGCAGCTCCGGGCTCGGCTGTCCGCGGGGGAGTCCTGGTTCGCGCCCGACTGGGAGGCGCGGCTGCCCCGCAGCTTCGACCCGGAGCGTTTCTATTTGACGGAGGCGGGGCCTGTGATCTACTTTCCACTTTACTCCATCGCGCCCTATGCGGAGGGGATTCCGGCCTTTTCTCTCGCAATCCCGGGGCAGAAAGAAAATACCCCGGAGGAATAGCTGTTTTTTTGCACTTTTTACCTTGTCAGCCCTGCCGCCGCGGCGTTATAATAAAGGGCGTTCCGGGAGAGACTCCTTCATGAATAAAGGTGCCCTCCCGGGCGGTTGCGCGCGGGAAAAGGCCAATGCGCGAATCCCCGCGGCAGGAGGAACGAACTATGGTCAAAGCAATCGTTGGCGCAAACTGGGGCGACGAGGGCAAGGGAAAGATCACCGATCTCCTGGCCGAGGCGTCCGATGTGGTCATCCGCTTTCAGGGCGGGGCCAACGCCGGGCACACCATCATCTGTGACTACGGCAAATTTGCGCTCCACCAACTGCCCTCGGGTGTCTTTTACCCGCATACCACCAACATCATCGGCAACGGTGTGGCCCTGGACGTGAAGAAGTTTCTGGCCGAGCTGAAGCATCTGGCCGACGGCGGTGTGCCCGCCCCCCATATCATCGTGGATCAGCGTACCCAGCTTCTGATGAGCTATCATGTGCTGCTGGACAGCTATGAGGAGGAGCGCCTGGCGGGGGCTGCTTTCGGCTCCACCAAGTCGGGCATCGCACCCTTCTATTCCGACAAGTACGCCAAAATCGGGATTCAGGTGGCCGACCTCTACAATGAGGAGCGGCTCATGGGTCAACTGGAGCACATCTGTACCCTGAAAAACGTCCTGCTGGAGCACCTCTACCACAAGCCTCTGCTGGAGCCAAAGGCGTTGTTTGACGAGCTGATGGGCTACCGCGCGGCGCTGGAGCCCTACGTGGGCGACGCGGTGGGCTTCGTTCACCGGGCCCTTAAGGAGGGCAGGCAGGTACTGCTGGAGGGGCAGTTGGGCTCCATGAAGGATCCCAACCTGGGCATCTGCCCCATGACCACTTCCTCCCATACCCTGGCGGGCTTCGGCACCGTGGGCGGCGCGGTGCCTCCCACGGCCCTTACCGATATCATCACGGTCACTAAAGCATACTCCTCCGCCGTGGGCGCCGGCGCCTTCGTCAGCGAGCTGTTCGGCGCGGAGGCCGACGAACTGAGACGCCGGGGCGGCGACGCCGGTGAGTTCGGCGCCACCACCGGCCGGCCCCGCCGGGTGGGCTGGTTCGACGCCGTTGCCACAAAATACGGCTGCATGGTGCAGGGGGCCACACAGGTGGCGCTCACCGCCATCGACTGCCTGGGCTACCTCGACGAGATCAAGGTGTGCACCGGCTATGAGATCGACGGCAAGGTGACCACCGACTTCCCTGTGCCCGCTCTGCTGGATCGGGCCAAGCCGGTGTATGAAACCCTGCCGGGCTGGAAGTGCGACATCCGGGGTGTCACTGACTACGGCAAGCTGCCCCAGGCCGCCCGGGACTATGTGGACTTCATTGAAAAGCACATCGAGGCCCCCATCACCATCGTCTCCACCGGCCCCAAGCGCCATGAGATCTGCCGGCGGACCGGGAGCTGAGAGCGTCCCTCTGTGCAGAAAGGCAAAGGAAAGCCTCCGGCTGTGCCGGAGGCTTTCCTTGTGCACACCAGCTCAGCGGCTGTGGCGATAACAGTCCATGAGTGCCTTCCAAGAGTGCTTGGGCCAGAAGCGGCGCTTGGCCTCGGCGGACCAGCCCCTGTTTTCCAGAATTCCATCGCTGCGCTCGTCCAGCGCAGGAAGCTGTTTGCTCGTTCCATGAGCCTTCTTCATAAGACACACCTCTTTTGCGGTTTTCAGAGCATTTTTGCCCTGTGAGGCATAGTATTTCCATTGTAGAGGGGAAAACAAGGATGGTTACACGCAAAATAGTTCCAAGGAACGTACTATGATTGTTCAACCGGCGCTTGAAACGCACAGAAGGCCCCCCGCCGGGCGGGGGGCCTTCTGTGGCTGGAGGGGGACAAATCCTTGTGCAGATCAAGGAGGGAGGCATGCCCGCCGCTCCATGAGGCGTGTTATATGGTGAAACCCTTGCAGGACAAGGTGTCAACCCCTGGGAAACAGCACTCGGAGGGCCCGCCAGGGGCTGCCCTGCCAGTAAGCACGCATAAGATCAACAGAGAAGGGCATGCTGCTCATCTCCCTGTAATGCTCCAGCGTACGGTGGTCGGTGGTCCAAATCGTCTTTTTCATTGTGATAACTCCTTTCTATCACAAGCTCTTGCCTTCCTTACGGTTTCAGTATACAATAATATAAGATATGAGACAAGCGAATCTTTTTCATGCTGAATATGCGGAAATGGAATGGTAATTGTGAATCTTAACAAGTATCAAATTCTGCTGAAAACTGTGGAGCTGGGGAGCATCACCCGTGCGGCGGAGGCGCTGGGGTATACCCAGTCGGCGGTGAGCCGCGTGATTGCCGATCTGGAGCGGGAGTGGGACATGGAGCTTCTTACCCGCAGCCGGACGGGGGTGGTGCTCAGCAGCAGCGGGGCGGCGCTGCTGCCTTATGTTCAGGCGGTGTGCAATGCGGGCAGGGAGCTGGAGGAGCAGGTGGCGGAGCTCCACGGCCTGACCCGGGGAACCCTGCGGGTGGCCACCTTCGCCAGCGTGTCCATCCACTGGCTGCCCGCTATCATGAAGGAGTTCCTCGGCCGCTACCCGGGTATTCAGTTTGACCTGGTAAGCAACTGGGAGTTCGCGGAGGTGGAGGATCTGCTGCGGCAGGGTCAGGCAGACTGCGGCTTTTTGGGACTGCCCGCGGGGCCGGGGCTGGAAACCTACCCCCTTTTTCGAGACGAGCTGATGGCGGTACTTCCCCTGGATCACCCTTTGGCAAAGGCCCCTTACTATCCCATGGAGCGGTTCCGGGAGGATCCCTATATCAACACACCGGAGGAGCGGGATTTGGAGATCGGCCTCATTTTCCAGGAGGAGGGATTCCGGCCCAATCTCCGTTACACCGTCAATGATGACTTTGCCGCATTGGCCATGGTGGAACAGGGGCTTGGGGTGAGTATCCGTCCGGAGCTGGTGCTGCGCGCCTCCAGCTACGCCTTCGCCGCCATCCCGCTGGAGCGGAGATACTACCGGCGTATCGCCCTGGCGATACGCCGCGGCCGTTCCCCTTCGCCGTTAACTGCCCGCTTTTTGGAGTGCGTCCGCCAATGGGTGGGGGAGCATTTCCCGGCGGAGCAGGGAGACGGGGTGTGAGCCAAAAAAGGGACGGCTTGCAAAATTTTTGTTTTACAAGCTGTCTCCTTTATAGTATAATACATCCGTTGCGGCGGAAGTGCCGCACCGAAATGAAAGATAATAATAATAGGAGTGTTGTTGCATGAGCCGCATGGTCGGCACCGTATCCATGGGAATTCGTGCTCCCATCATCCGAAGTGGGGACGACCTGGTGGAGATCGTCACCAATTCCGTCCTGGAGACTGTCAAGGACGGAGCGCTCACCATCCGCGACCGGGACGTGATTGCCATGACCGAGGCCATTGTCGCCCGCGCCCAGGGGAACTACGCCTCGGTGGACGATATCGCCGCCGACGTGCGCGCCAAGCTGGGCGGGGAGACCGTGGGTGTCCTGTTCCCCATCCTCAGCCGCAATCGCTTTGCCATCTGCCTGCGGGGCATCGCCAAGGGGGCCAGAAAGGTCGTCCTGATGCTGTCCTACCCCTCCGACGAGGTGGGCAATCACCTCATCGATGTGGATGCGATGGACGAGAAGGGGGTGGACCCCTATAAGGATGTCCTCACCCTGGAGCGTTACCGGGAGCTGTTCGGCTACACCGTCCACCCCTTCACGGGCGTGGACTATGTGGACTACTATTCCAACCTGATCCGGGAGAGCGGCGCGGAGGTGGAGGTCATCTTCGCCAATGACCCCCGGGCCATCCTGCCCTACACCAAGAACGTGCTGGCCTGTGACATCCACACCCGCGCCCGCACCAAGCGCCGCCTGCTGGCCGCCGGGGCGGAGAAGGTCTTCTGCCTGGACGAGATCATGACTGCCTCCATCGACGGCAGCGGCTACAACGCCAAGTACGGATTGCTGGGCTCCAACAAGTCCACCGAGGACAAGGTGAAGCTCTTTCCCCGGGAGTGCCAGGATCTGGTGGAGGCCATTCAGGCCCGCATCCTGAAGGAGAGCGGCAAGCACGTGGAGGTCATGGTCTACGGCGACGGCGCCTTCAAGGACCCCGTGGGCAAGATCTGGGAGCTGGCTGATCCGGTGGTCTCTCCCGCCTACACCGCCGGCCTGGAGGGCACCCCCAACGAGCTCAAGCTCAAGTATCTGGCGGACAACGACTTTGCCGCCCTGTCCGGCGAGGCGCTGCGGGATGCCATCAAAGGCGAGATCAAAAAGAAGGACGGCTCCCTGGTGGGCAAGATGGCCGCCCAGGGCACCACGCCCCGCCGCCTGACCGATCTGATCGGCTCCCTGTGCGACCTGACCTCCGGCTCTGGCGACAAGGGTACCCCCATCGTCTACATTCAGGGCTATTTCGACAACTACACCACCGAATAAGACAGCGGCCCGCCGGGAGACCGGCGGGCCATTTTTTTCAACTTTTTTCAAGTTTCAAAAAGTCCCTCAGCCTGTCGAAAAGACTTCTTCGACAGGCTAAAGCGCGTGTACGAAAACTACGTACACGCGCTTTTTTGTGACCGTTGTTACTGGCCGCAGCCGGTGCTGCCACAGCCTGCGCACCCGGCGCAGCCGGGATGGGACTCGGACCACAGCTTGTCGGCCATGGGAGTCCAGTTGTCGGCATAGGGGTGGGTCTTGGCCGTCAGATGCTCCACGCTCTCGGGAGACTGAGGATCGGTGGAGTGGGCGCCCGTCTCGTGAACCATCTTCTCAATGAACTCCGGGTTTTCCAGCATGGGGCAGGGGCGGAGCATGTTCTCGTTGAAGGGCTGGTTGTCATGGTAGGCCATGAACATGGGGGATTGCAGGCACTCCAGCAGGCTCTTCTCCCGGATGTTGGAGTCGGAGTAGTGGATGAACACGCAGGGGTCCACGTCGCCATTGGCGTTGATGTGCAGGTAGCGGCGGCCGCCGGCGATGCACCCGCCCACATACTCGGCGTCGTTCTGGAAGTCCATGGCAAAGATGCCCTTGGTCTCCCGCATGGCGCGGATGCGGCGGTAGACCTCGGCCCGCTGCTCGGGGTTGGGCATCAGCTCGGGGGCGGCGTCGTTGCCCACGGGCATGTAGTGGAAGAACCACACGAAGTAAGCGCCCAGATCCATGATCAGATCGTAAAACTTCTCGCTGGTGATGTCCTTGTAGTTGACGCTGGTGTAGCAGGCGGAGATGCCGAAGGGCAGGTGGTGCTGCTTCAGCAGGGCCATGGCGTGGGTGACCTTGTCGTACACACCCTCTCCGCGGCGGGAGTCGTTGGCCTCCTCGAAGCCCTCCAGACTGATGGCGGGGATAAAGTTGCCCACACGCAGCATGTCCTGGCAGAACTCCTCGTCGATCAGGGTGGCGTTGGTAAAGGAGAGGAAGGCCGCATCGCTGTGCTTCTCGCACAGGGCGATCAGATCCTTCTTGCGCACCAGCGGCTCGCCGCCGGTGTAGATGTACAGGTAGATGCCCAGCTCCTTGCCCTGAGTAATGATGGAGTCAATCTCATCAAAGGTCAGGTTGAGCTTGTTGCCGTACTCCGCCGCCCAACAGCCGGTGCAATGCAGATTACAGGCGGAGGTGGGATCCAGCAGGATGGCCCAGGGAATGTTGCAGCCGTACTTCTTGCGCAGTTCCTCCTGCTTGGGCCAGCCCACCAGGTTTGCATTGACAAAGAAGTTGTTGAATATCGTCTTGAGAACACTGGGGTCGGTCTGGGTCCAGACCTTCTCAATGAGCTGGTGCCAACAGGAGTCCTTGTCGTTAATTACCTTATCAAATGCCTCCCGCTGGAGGGACAGGGTGTCGCCGGCAAACTTGTTGACCAGATCCATGACCTTGCCCATGTTGTTCATCGGGTCCTTGTCCAGATAATCATACACCTTGGCCAGGCCGTAGCGCTTCAAACTGTCAGGAATCTTCATCTTGGTTTTCCCCTTTCACGGCATGTCATACCATTCATCGTTGCTACTATACCGCCGTTTTTGCAAAAGGAAAATAGACAAAACCCGCATCCTGTCCAAACTCTAGACAAAAATGGCAGTTTGCTTAAAAGCAGTTTGGCTTTTGAAGTTTCTTTATTGCGTTTTGACAACCGTTTTTTATAATATTTAAAACTATAAAAAGCGATAAAGAATATTTTGAGGTGCACAGAAGGGACGGGAGAGAAATTCATTTCTCTGAATCAGAGGTCAATTAAGCAGTAAAGTTACAAAAAACTCTCAAGTTGTTATAAAAGTGTCTTAAAAGATTTGTGCTGTTTGTTTATTTTGTACTATAAATTTCGGCTATGTTTACATACTGACGAAACTTTGTTACTTAAATACAATTCACTTAACAAACAAAACAGTACCAGATGACACCGCAGGGCAGGGCCCCTGTATGGAAGGATCGCATACATGAGAGTTACGATGGAAGACATCGCAAGAATGGCCGGAGTATCAAAAGCGACGGTTTCCAGAGTCGTAAACGGAATTGAACAGGGAGTCGGCCCTGAAACACGCAGACGCGTATTGCAAATTGTGAAGGAGACGAACTACCGCTCCTACAGCCTGCCGAGCCAGAACCAGTCCAAGACTCTTGGGCTGATTATCCCGGATATCATAAACCCCTTTTTCGGTGAGCTGGTCAAGGCAATCGAGGGGGAGGCCACAGAGCAAGGGTACACCGTTCTGCTGGGAAACACAGATTTCTCCATGGAAAAGGAGGAGCGTTACCTCTCCATCTTCCTGGCCAAGCGGGTAGACGGCATTATTTTAGTGACAACAGCCCAGACCGCTGGAGAGCACTACCAGAGGCTGAAGAAGTACAGCGTGCCCTGTGTGCTGGTGGACCGCATGCTGGCGGGCGCCGAGTATACGGCGGGAATCTTTGTGGACAACTCCTACGCCCTTTTCATGGCGTGCAGCCTGCTCATTCAGCATCGTAACGAGAAAATCGCTTTGATCTCCGGTCCGCGAAACATCTCCACCTCGGTGGAGCGGATTCAGGGCTACCGGGATGCGCTGGAGCAGTACCGTCTGCCGTTTGAGGAACGGCTCATTAAATATGGCGACTACACCTTTGAAAGCGGATACCGGGCCATCATGGAGCTGGAGCGGGAGGGCACCCGCTTTACCGGAGTCCTGGCGGCCAATGATACCATGGCGCTGGGCGCCATTAAGGCGCTCAAGGAGCTGACTTACGCTATCCCGGAGGATGTGGAAATCATCGGCTTTGACAACATCGGCTTTTCTCAGCTATGTGACCCGCCTCTGGCCACCATTCAGCAGCCGACCATCGAAATGGGACGCCGGGCGGCGGATACGCTGATCCGGGCAATCGTGGGTAAGCCCATTGAAACCAAAAATATCCACCTCCAGCCCAAGCTGGTGGTGAGAGGCTCAGTCAAGACCATCTATGGCGAACGGATTCTATATGTATAAGCACGGCGGATCATCCGGCATCGGTGCCCCGGCGGGGGAAAGAATCTAGGAAGACGTAGGGGTGTTCTCATTGAAAAAGATTTTGGTGGTAGGAAGCGCGAACGTCGACTTTGTGATCGGAGTACGGCAGGCCCCGGAGTTGGGCGAAACCATCCTGTGCCGCTCCTTCCGAAAGACCTGCGGCGGGAAGGGGGCCAACCAGGCGTATGCCTGCGGACACCTGGGCGGGGACACCGCGTTCCTCAATGCGGTGGGAGATGACCCCCTGGGCGGTGAGCTGGTGAGAAATCTGCAACAGGCCAATGTGGACACCCGCGCAATAAGGACGGTGGACGGGGTATCCACCGGCATGGCGGTGGTCTGTGTGGATGAGAAGGGAAACAACTCCATAATTGTCGTTCCCGGCGCCAATAACCTCTGCGATGTGGACTATCTGAGGCGGAACCGGGCGCGGTTTGAGGAGAGCGACATTGTGCTGCTCCAGATGGAGATCCCCTTTGAGAGCGTCTGCTATGCGGTAGAGCTGGCCAGTGGGCTGCACAAAACCGTCATTCTCAACCCGGCCCCCGCACCGGACAGCCTGCCTGATGAAGTATATGCGGGACTGGACTATCTGACCCCCAATGAGAGCGAATTCAAGCACCTGACCGGCTGCCCGACCGATGAAGTGGAGGAGCTTGCGGTTCACTGCAAACCCCTGCTGGAGAAAGGGACGCGGAATATCATCATTACGCTGGGAAGCCGCGGTGCCCTGCATGTCAACCGGGAGGGGCATACGCTCTACCGCCCGCCCGAGGTACAGGCGGTGGATACCACAGCGGCAGGAGACACCTTCAACGCGGCGCTGGCCCGGGAGCTGGCGGACGGCCGCTCCACGGGGGAGGCGATCGTCTTCGCCAATATGGCGTCCGCCCTGGCGGTGTCCAGGGTAGGGGCACAGGATTCTATCCCATCGTATGAAGAAGTATTGGATTTTAAGAAGCGCATGGAGTGAATGCGGATGAGCGACATCATTGTTAAGACCAACGGGCTGTGTGCAGATTTCAAGATCAAGGACCGGATGGTTCGGGCGGTGAACCGGGTTTCCCTGAGCCTGGAGCGGGGCAAGACGCTGGTGATATTGGGGGAGTCCGGCTCTGGAAAGAGCACCTATATGAAGGCGCTGCTCCGGATTCTGCCCAAGACAGCCGCCGTAGAGGGACAGGCGGAGTTTCTGGGAAATGACCTGTTCCGAATGAGTGAGAAGGAATTCCGGGATATCCGGGGCAACCGGATGGCCATGATCTATCAGGACTCTCTGTCCGCGCTGGACCCGATGTATAAGGTGGGCTATCAGATTGTAGAGACCATCCGGGCGCACTCCAGCCTGACAAAGGCAGAGGCCAGGGAGCGGGTAGAAGAGCTCTTCGTCAAGGTGGGTATCCCTTCGCCCAGGGAGCGGATGAACGCCTACCCACACGAGATGAGCGGCGGCATGCGCCAGCGGGCGGTCATCGCTATGGCGCTGTGCTGCAATCCCTGCCTGCTGCTGGCGGACGAGCCCACAACGGCCCTGGATGTCACCATCCAAAAACAGATTCTCAACCTGTTCTTGGAGCTGCAGGAGAGCGACCGCATGTCCATCATGATGGTGACCCACGACATCGGTGTGGCGGCCCAGGTGGCGGATCAGATCGCCATCATGTACGGCGGTATCATTCTGGAGTGCGGCGCCACCAGGCAGGTGCTGGAGACGCCGGCGAACCCCTATACCAAGGCGCTGATCGCCGCGCTCCCCAAGAGCGGCAACCGGGAGCGGCTGGTTGCCATCGAGGGACAGCCGCCCACCATTGTCCATATGCCGCCTGGATGCCCCTTTTCCAACCGCTGCACCTACGCAACCGAGGCGTGCCGGCAGAGCGTTCCAGAGCTCAAGCCCATCGATGAGCACCATATGACGGCGTGTCATATGAATTTAGTAACGTCTGGAGGTAAATGAGGACATGAAACACGTGAAAAGATTCCTGGCGCTCTCTCTGGCGGCAGCCCTGTTGGCGGGCTGTGTCTCCTGCGGCAATTCGGATGAGAAAACCTCGCCCACCGGCGGCGGTTCCGGTGTGGACAGTACCGGCGACGGCGGCACTCTGCGGATTGCGATGACCTGCGCGGCCCTGCCCAATACCGATTCCGAGCCCACGGAGGGGCAGGAGGGTTACCGCTTCGTCAGCTTCCAGCTCTATGATGCCCTGGTGAAGTGGGATGCGAGCTCGGAAACTGAGGCCGGCAAGATTATCCCAGGCCTGGCCACCTCCTGTGAGCAGAACCCGGAAAACCCCAAGCGGTGGACGTTCCATCTGCGGGAGGGAGTCAAGTTCCACGACGGAACGGATTTCAATGCGGACTGTGTGATCTTTGCGCTGGACCGCGTGATGAATCCTGACTTTGAGTACTACAGCACCACCTGCGCCGCATCGGTGGGCAGCTTCCTGGCCAATATCGAATCCTATGCCAAGGTGGACGACTACACGATCACCATTGACACTGTGCAGGACAACAACGCCTATCTGATCTACGATCTGCCCTATATCATGATTCCCTCCATGGAGGCGGTGAAGGAGAAGGGCGACGGCTTTGCCGACGCCCCCGTAGGCTCCGGTCCCTTCCGGTTTGTCAGCAAGATCGCGGGCCAGGAGCTCGTCATGGAGCGGAACGAGAACTACTGGGGGAACGTGCCGCAGATCAAGACACTGATCCTCAAGCCCATCTCCGACGCGTCGGCCCGCCTGGCGGCCCTCCAGTCCGGCGAGGTGGACTGGGCCGAGGTCGTTCCCGTGGAGTCCCTGGAGTCTCTGAAGTCCCAGGGCTATCAGGTCAAGCTGAACGACTACCCCCATGCGTGGCTTTACATCATGAACACGGAGTCCGGCCCCTTTGCAGATGCCCGCGTCCGGCAGGCTTTCAGCATGTCCATTAACCGGGAGGGACTGTGCAATGACATCCTTCAGGGTGTGGGCACACCGCTGGCGCAGTTGATGTATCCAGGTTCCCCGTGGTATGCGGAGGGTGTGGAGGAGTATACCTATAACCCGGAGAGGGCGAAAGAACTGCTGGCCGAGGCCGGCTATCCCGACGGCTTTACCACGACCTTTGTCTGCCCCACCAGCGGCTCCGGCAACATGTTCCCCCAGATTATGAATGAGTACATCCAGAAGTGCGCCGAGGAGGTCGGTATCCACATTGAGCTGGATATGTCGGAATCCGAGCGGGTGTGGGACGTAATGAAGGTGGGCTTCAAGGATGAGTACGCCGATGTGGGCGCGCTCAACACCTCCTTCTATACCATGTTCCCCAATGTGTTCCAGAAGTTTGCGGGCACGGGCGGCTCCTTCAACACCGGCAAGTACAGCAACCCGGAGTACGATGCCTGTATCGAGGCGGCCTATGCGGCCACGGACGAGGCGGAGTCCACCCGGCAGTTCATTGAAGCCGAGAAGATTTTTACCGAGGAGCTGCCCTGGGTGATCGTCTGCAACGACCGGAACCTGCGGGTCCTGGCCCCCAATGTGCAGAATTTTGCCCAGTCCCAGACCTGGTATGTCGATTTGACGACGGTTACCGTCGAGTAAGAGAACCCCGTCTCATAAGCGCTGTCATTTCCGGCAAAAGACTCTGGCCTGCGGCCAGTGAAACCTGGCCGCAGGCCGCAGTATACAAGGGGAGTTAGTATGGTCCGAGTTATCTTGAAACGAATAGGCCTGGCGTTCCTCACGCTCTTCGGTGTGACGGTTATTGTATTCGCCCTGCTGCAGATGATGCCGGGAGAACCCATTGACAGCATTGTGCCTCTGGATGCTTCGGAGGAGCTCCGGCAGGTGATCATCGACCAGTATGGTTTTGACCAGCCACTCTATATGCAGTATTTCATGTGGCTGGGCAACGCGGTGCGCGGCAATTTTGGGAACTCTGTCAGCGACAACCGGCTCGTGCTCAGCGTGGTCAGCGAGGCCCTCCACAATACCCTGATTCTGGCGCTGGGGGCCAGCATCTTCGCGTTCCTGCTCAGTATCCTGATCGGTGTCTACAGCTCGTACCGGCCGAATTCCATCTTCTCCTGGATCGGCACGGTATTCGGCATCGGCGGTATCAGTATTCCAAACTACTGCCTGTCATTGATCCTGATTGGCATCTTCTCCGTCAACCTGCGCCTGCTGCCGTCTACAGGCATGTATACCAGTGGGGACTATACCTTCTCCTCCCTCATACAGCACCTGATTCTTCCCGCTATCGCGGCCGGCGCCATGACACTGGGGATTATGACGCGGATGGTGCGCAGCTCGGTCTCCGAGATGCGCAGCCGGAGCTTTGTCACTACCCTGCGGGCGAAGGGACTCAGTGAGCCGGCCATCATGCGGCATGTGCTGCGCAACAGCTTTCCCACGCTGCTGACCGTAGCGGGCCTGCAGTTCGGCTACCTGATGGGCGGCTCCACGATGGTGGAAACCATTTTTTCCTGGCCGGGAATCGGCCTGATCATCTATCAGAGCATCTTCACCAGCGACTTTCCCGTGACCCAGGCGGCCATCCTGATTGTGGCGGCGATCTTTGTCAGCATCAACCTGCTCATCGATCTGCTCCGCATTGTGGCAGATCCGCGCCTGAGAAAATAAAGACCTGCGGGATACAAAGGAGTGATTGTTTTGCTGTCATCCATTGGCTCCAGAGCTGCGGCGGATCCGGAGGAGCTCCATTTCCGCAGGGAGGCGCGCAGCCGCTTTGTGCGGACCTTTCTCCGTTACCCGGCGGCCCTTCCCGCGCTGATCCTGTTCGTGATCGTGGTGCTGTGCGCCCTCGGCGCGCCGCTGCTCACCCAGTATACCCCCTTTGAGGGCAATGCGGCGGAGCGGCTGCAGGGCATCGGCACGGCCGGCCATCTGCTGGGAACAGACGAGCAGGGGCGCGACATCCTGACCCGCTGCCTGTACGGCGGGCGCCTGAGCCTGCTGATGGGCTTCCTGCCGGTGGCGCTGGCCACCATCGTGGGCAGTATCCTGGGGATCATTTCCGGCTATTTCGGCAAGGCCTATGCCCAGATCATCATGCGCACCCTGGATATTTTCTATGCGTTCCCCTCCATTCTGCTGGCCATCGCGCTGTCCTCGGTTCTGGGCTCGGGCCTGTCCAGCATCATCATTCCAATCGCCGTCATTCTGGTTCCGCCCATCGCCCGGGTGGCCGAATCCACCGTGCAGGATATCATGCCGGAGGACTTTATTGAGGCGGCGCAGACCTCCGGGGCCAGCCCACTGAAGGTTATCGTGTTTTTCATCATACCGAACACCTTTGGGCGGATCTTCATCTACTGTACCACGCAATTCAGCGTCAGCATCCTGTCGGCCTCTGGCTTGAGCTTTCTGGGATTGGGCATTTCTCCCCCCACGCCGGAATGGGGCTCCATGCTGAACGCCCTGCGGCAGCAGATCTACATCAATCCCCTGATTACCATTATTCCGGGCCTGTTCATTTTTGTCACAGCCCTGAGTGTCAATATCATCTCAGACGGCCTGAAGGACGCCATGGAGGCCAACAGCTAAGCCCGCGCGGTATGACGGCGCGCCGTGATTGGAGAGCGTACAATGAGCAAGATTTTAGAGGTCAACGACCTGTGCAAGTCCTTTGTGGTAAAAAAGCGCCTGCTGGGCGAAAACGACGTGGTTTCAGCAGTAAATCACGTTTCCCTCGGCCTGGAGGAGGGGGAGGTGCTGGGCATCGTCGGTGAGTCCGGCTGCGGAAAATCCACGGTTGCGCGGCTGCTCCTTCACAGCATCCGGCCGGACAGCGGCACAATGAAGCTCTGCGGGAAGGAGTACGACATGGCCCATGCCACGGGGCAGGATGTGCAGACCTTTCGGAAGAATATGCAGATGGTCTTTCAGAACCCCTACTCCTCCCTGAACCCCAAGATGAATGTACTGCAGAACATCACCTTCGGCCTGACGGCCAATCAGGTGCCCAGAGATGAGGCATGCCGGCGGGCATACCGCTACCTGGACGCGGTTGGGATGCAGAAGTCCTTCCTCAACAAATACCCCAACAGCCTGAGCGGCGGGCAGCGGCAGCGCGTGGCGGTGGCGCGGGCCCTGGCAATGGAGCCTAAAATCATCCTGGCCGACGAGCCGGTGTCCGCACTGGACAAGTCGGTGCAGGCGCAGGTACTCAACCTGTTCCACGACCTGCAGAAGGAGTTCGGCATTTCGATTATTTTTATCTCCCATGATCTGAGCGTAGTGGAGTACATGAGCGACCATATTGCGGTGCTCTACCTGGGCGAGGTCATTGAGTACAGCACCTCCGAGGAGCTCTATCACAACCCCAGGCACCCCTATACCAAGGAGCTGCTGCGCTCCATTCCCCAGATCAGCGGGGACGCCCGCCTAAGTACGGCCAACAGGGAGCCGCCGATCGAGCTGCCCAGCCCGATCAGGCCGCCCTCCGGCTGCCGGTATCACCCCCGCTGCCCGTACCGGACGGAGAACTGCTCCAAGCATATTCCGGCGCCTGCCTTGGTGGGACGGGACCACATCGTGAAGTGTCACCGCTGCGCCGCACAGAATCAACCGATTGAACCGATGGAAGGGAGCTTGATATGAAAAAGTACAAGATGCTGTTTGCCGGGGAGTCCTGGCTGACCCATAACATGGAGGTAAAGGGGTGGGACGACTTCTCGGTTGGCGGGTATGGAACGGAGATCGGCCGAATCCATGCCGCGATGGACGAGTTTGCAGAGATCACCCACCTGCCCTCCCATCTGGTGGGAGAGAAATTCCCCTCTACGATGGAGGAGCTGAAGACGTATGATGTGGTGATTCTCAGCGATGTGGGGGCCAATACCCTGTTGCTCCACCCCCTGGTGTTTACCCAAAGCGTCCGTTTCCCCAACCGCCTACAGCTCCTGGCGGACTATGTAGAGCAGGGCGGCGCCCTGGGGATGATGGGAGGCTACATGACCTTCCAGGGCATCGGCGGCAAGGGCTGCTACCACGGTTCGCCCATCGAGAAGGCACTCCCGGTCGATTTTCTCCCCTATGACGACCGGCAGGAGCACCCGGAAGGCATTGATCTGAAGGTGGACCCCCAGCGCCATCCGGCACTGAAGGGGCTGCCCGAGGAATGGCCCTATCTGCTTGGCTACAACAAGGCCGTAGCCAAGCCGGGGGCACAGGTGGCGGTGGAATACCAGGGAGACCCCATCCTGTCCTTCTATGAGTACGGAAAGGGCAGAAGCTTCGCTTGGGCCTCGGACTGCGCGCCCCACTGGATGCCCCCCGCTTTCTGTGAATGGGAGTATATCCACCTGTTTTGGAAGAACATGATCGACTGGGTGGTGCAGAGATGACCGGCCGGAGAGAAGGGGCGGAACAATGAAGGTAAAGGTTGCCGCCATACAGATGTCGGCGGACATCGGAGGGCGGGAGGCAAACGTGGAGCGCGCGGAGCGGCTGCTGATTCAGGCGGCCAGGCAGGGGGCCGATCTCTGCGTGCTGCCGGAGCTGGCGCTGGATGAGTTTTTCCCGCTGTATAAGGACACCCGCTACTTTGCCTACGCGGAGGAGTTGGACGGGCCAACCGTCCGGCGCTTTCGTTCCCTGGCGGGGGAGCTGGGGATCTACTTGGCCCTTCCGCTGTTTGAAAAAAATCTGATTGGTACCTACTATAATTCCCTGGTTCTGCTGACGCCGGAGGGGACGATCGGTGCGGTCTATCGGAAGGTACATGTACCCTGTACGCGCAGCTATGAGCGATACTATTTCACACCCGGACCGGAGTTTGTGGTGGCGGATACCCGGTACGGGAAGGTGGGATTGGCCATTTGCTACGACCGGCGCTACCCGGAGACCTGCCGTGAGCTGATGAAGAAGGGGGCCAGGCTGATTCTGATCTCCATCTCCAGCAGCATTATGCCGGGGGGCTTTTCCGAGCTGCCCGTCTTCGAGACGGAACTCAAGACCAGGGCCTTTGAAAACCAGCTCTTTCTCGCGGCCTGCAACCGCTCCGGGCAGGAGGGAGAATACACGTTCTTCGGCCACAGCATGCTCTTGGGGCCGGACGGCTCCGTACTGGCCCAGGCAGATGAGGCGGAGAACGTGGTGGTGCTGGCAGAGATGGAGCTGGAGGACGCGGATAGGGCCCGGATCAACGGCCCGCTCCTGCGGGACCGCCGCCCGGAGCTCTATACCTGCTGATATAAATCAAAGAAATGAGGCAATCGTATGGAATTCTCTTACTTTATGCCGGTCCGTCTGCTGTTTGGCGCCAATGTGATCGACCAACTGGGCGCCACGGCCAAGAGCTACGGCACCCACGCCCTGATCGTGACGGGCCGCAGCAGCACGAAACGCTCCGGTCTGCTGGACCGCTCCATCGCCCTGCTGGAGGCCGCGGGCGTCCGCGCCACGGTATTCAATAAGGTGGAGCCCAACCCCCTGACCACCACGGTTATGGAGGGCGCGGCCCTGGCCAGGGAGCAGGGGTGCGACCTAGTCATCGGCATGGGCGGCGGCTCCATGATGGATGCGGCCAAGGCGGTGGCCTTCTGCGCGGTGAACGGCGGTGACGTGAATGACTATATCTCCGGTGGAAAGCAGGGTACCGGCTGCCTGCCCATTCTGGAGGTACCCACCACCTGCGGCACAGGGAGCGAGGCCAACCCCTTTGCGGTGCTGACCAACCCCGAGACTAAGGACAAGAAGTCCCTGTGGGGAGACCTGATCTATCCTAAAGTGTCCTTTATCGACCCTGAGCTGATGAAGACCATGCCCAAGGAGGTGCTGGCCTCGGTGGGCTTCGATGCCCTCTCCCACAACATGGAGGGCTACCTGGCCACCCGAAGCCAGCCCATTACCGACCAGCTTGCCCTGCACGCCATCCGCCTGACAGCCGGGAGCCTGCCCAAGGTGTACCACGGTGAGGGCACACAGGAGGACTGGGAGAACATCACCCTGGCCAGCCTGCTGGGCGGCATTGTCATCAACACCGCCGGCGTGGGCGGCGGCCACGGGATGGAGCATCCGGTCAGCGGCATGTATAACGTGGTCCATGGAAAGGGACTGGCGGCCCTGACACCCCCCCTCTTCCGCCACTCTTACAACACCAAGCCGGAGCGTTACGCGGCCATCTCCCGTCTGCTGGGCGGCAAGGACGAGACCGACTGCGCGGAGGCGGTGGAGTGCTTCCTCAAGTCCATTGATCTGAACTGCAAGCTCCGGGAGCTGGGGGTGGAGGAGTCCGGAATCGACTGGATGACGGACAACTGCATCAACGTCTTTGCCGGAAGCATGCGGAATCATACCAAGGCGCTTACCCGGGACGAGGTAAAGCAGATCTATCTGGAGGCGTTTTAATCCGGCGGCCAGAGAAGGGGACCGCCCTTGCTGATAAATTGATTGGAATGGAGGATACGGACATGCCCTGTATTGTTATGTATACCAATATGGAGGTGCCCAAGGAGAAGGCCGAGGAACTGAAAAAAGCCCTGGTGGTTTCCTGGGAGAAGCTTCCGGGTAAGAGTGAGCGGTGGCTCATGACCACCATCCGGGACAACACCACCATGTTCTTCGGCGGCAAAGATACCCCTGCGGCCTTTGTCAACTTCAAGATTCTAGGCAGCCTTGGCAGGGAGAACTGCGAGATCCTGAACGAGGAGTTCCTGACCGATGTCAGCCAGGTGCTGGGTATTCAGAAGGAGCGGATCTTTGTGGCTCACGATGAATGTCCCTCCTGGGGCTGGGTCAAGAACTGAACATGACAGAAAGGAAGGTATTGCATATGCCCTGTATCATCATCAGGACCAATGTGGAGATTCCCAGCGACAGAGCAAAGGAGCTGAAAACGGCCCTGGCCGTGTCATGGGAGAAGGTGCCCACCAAGCGGGAGCGCTGGCTCATGATCGTCATGGAGGACAAGCAGCAGATGTTCTTCAGCGGCAGGGATACCCCCGCGGCCTTTGTGAACTTTAAAATTCATGGGGACTATGACATCGGCCCCAAGAACTGCGAGATGCTCTCCGAGGAGTTCATGAATGATCTGAGTCAGGTGCTGGGCATCCAGAAGGAGCGGATCTTCGTGGCCCACGATGTGTGCCCCTCCTGGGGCTGGGTGGACGACCCGGATCCCAGAGCCTACGGCCCCGCGCCGGTCTGAGTGAGCTGCAACAAACAATTACAATAGAAAGTGAGTGGATCAATATGGAGTACAAGTACAAGTGGTATATTCCCGACGCCTACCTTCATTCCCGCGGCACCGGCTACTTCACCAGCCATGAGGGCTGCGCCTTCATCAACGAGACCGGCCGGGACGCCCATGTGCGCTTCACCTTCTACTTCCAGGATCGTGAGCCCATGACCGGCTATACCAGCGTGGTGCCTGCCCGCCGGACCAAACATGCCCGGTTCGACCTGATGGAGAACGACAAGGGTGAGCCCGTTCCCATGAATGTCGGCTATGCCGTGGTTGTGGAGAGCGACATGGATATGCCGGTCCAGTTCAGCCACTGTGACACCTCCCAGCCTGAGCTGACCTTTACCACCACCATGGTCCCCCACATCACCCTGGACCGGGAGGACTAACCCCCAAAATACATAGAAGAAGCGCACCGGCCGCCGGCTGGTGCGCTTCTTCTATGCATGCTTTTTGATAGAAGGGGGCAGAGCTGATATATTGATCATTAGACTGCGATAATTAAATCATCAATATGGGAAAGAAGTGGTAAGGGCAGACCGGTTCATCGGTTCCCGCATTGCCCAGAGTGAGAACGAGAAATTCCTGTGGTGGGCGGAGGGGAGGAAGTTCTCCAACGTTCAGTGCGACTGGGGGGCGCGTGCCCTGGGGAATATGGACCTGCTACCGGGAGTTTGTCATTGTACGGGCAAACAGCCGGGGCTGGAGCCGCCCGCTGAGGCGTATCATACCATGCAAAGCGCCCTCCCGGAGCAGTCCGGCGGGGGTGCTTTGGAGTAGTCAGTGTACGGGGAAGCTGTGCCGTGTGAGGGCGATCATCTCGCGCAGCTTTCCCTTCAGGAAGTGGATTCCCTTGCCGCTGGACAGTCCACCGAAGGTGGAGCTCTCCCAGGTCAGAGGGATGGATTCGCCGCTCTGGGCATCGAGCTCGAGCCGCTTGGGAAGATAGAAGGCCGCGCCGTCCTGCTCCTGAAGGTCGAAAAAGCACCTGTGAATGGCGGTAATGAAGTCCTCCCGTTCCGGAAGGGCGCCGGGGGCGAGAATGGAGGAACGCATGAACTCCGACAGCAGTCCGTATAGATCAAACAGGATGTCGATTCCCATTGTTTTGGTCAGAACGTGCGCGGAACTGTCCCAGGCCTGCGGGTAACATGCCTTCCAGGCGGAAAAATAAGTCTCGATGGCCTCCACCCGGGCGGAAAAAGTGGTGTAGTTGAAGCCGTTCTGCAGGTTGATCTCGAGCCAATGCTCCAGCAGCTTCTGCATTTTGCTGGAGTTGACATAAGCCCGGGGCAGAGAGCGGGCACGGGGGCCGTCGAACATCTTGATCCGGTCATGAAAGAGGCCGGCCCGGCCATTGAGCTCGTCCATCAGGTCAAAGGCGGTGTTCTCCCGGTCGGACATCAGGCCGGAGAGGTTGCGGATGGCGTTGGTATGTATGGCGGAGGGCTTCTCCTGGTTGCAGTTGATCTCAGCAAAGGAGGCTGCCATCTTGCGCAGATCCAGATCCAAGTAGACGCCGGTGAGGAAGGGGTAGTCCAGCTTGCCCGCCGCATAAGCCCCTTCGGTGCGGTGATGGCCGTCGATCATATAGCCCAGCAGTTCCTGCTCTGGGGCTAGAAGATAGCCCGCCTCGTCTGCCGCACAGGCTGCGATGTGCTCACGGTAACGGTGGAGAGCGACGGTCAAAAGGACAATGCCGGAGGAGTCGCTGGTGCGGCTCTCCAGAGGGGCAACAGTTATATAGGGGCTGTCCTGGCATCTGAGGGTGATAACAATGGCGTTGGGAAAGCCATGCGGGCCGCTGGAGAGGCGCTCCTCAATTCCAGAGATTTTTTTCATGACCAGAGCGCGCTGAATGCCCTCGAAGTTTTCCAGGCTGCGGGGGAGGCAGTAGATCATAGCCTGCAGGAAGCCGGTGGTGAGAGCGCAGGTGTAGAGTTTGAGGTGGTCGCTCTGATCCACACGGAGCATGGGAATGGACATTGCACCCCCGTGCTGCGCAGATATCCTGTCCAGCATGGACAGGATATCTGCCTTGGTCTTGCTCTTTGTAAGCATCCGCTTCATCCTGAGCCTCTGCTCTTGAAAATAATGTATTGAGAACTTTTATCACAAAAGCGTTATATCAGAGACGAAAAAAGAATCAAGCTAAAAAGAGAATCGTTGTACAGATTTTGAAATAGGAAAAAATAGAGGTCATAAATTTGAAGAAAGGAGTTGACAAGGTGGGGAGAAGATGGTAAAATACAACCTGTTCTGAACAAAGGGACATGCGCGAGTGGTGGAATTGGCAGACTCGCTAGATTCAGGTTCTAGTGTGCATTACGCACGTGCGGGTTCAAGTCCCGCCTCGCGCACCAAACCAATATAATCCGAACTTGTTTCCGATAGGAGATGGGTTCGGATTATTTGTTTTCTTTGACCGTTACGAAACCACCTATTTCCGCAACGGAGTGAAGCGAAAAACTTCCTCTAAACAGAGGGGCCGTAGAGGAAATCAAGATTTTTAGATTTTACCAAAGTATTTTCACTATGCGATTTTGCGGTGCACGATAGATACCATTTTCGTAGGAACAAATTATAAGCAAAGCCAGGAAGTCTTTTAAAAAAGCTTCCTGGCTTTGTACGCAACAAAGAGAAAACCTTTGCTGCGATATCTGAATAAGGGAAAATCGTAAGAAAGTGCGCGATCTGATTATTGGATATTTGTTGTTTGTCGGCACCAATCCTTAAAAGATAATATTACACGTTGAAAGTCTTCACTATTAGGGAGAAAGCCGTTATGAGCAGTTATATTACGAACTCTTTCTAGCTCTTCAAAACGAAGTTCTACAAATTTAATATCTTTGATATAAGGAAGAAAATCCGTTTCATATTTTCGAATAAGGGAAAGTAAGTCTGCCCAGTCGATATAGAATAATGGATTATCGCCACGAGGAGTAAGCCAGCAGTGCTTTTTCTCTGTTTCTTTCCTGGATTTCACCTTACTCTTTTGAGCGGAATTTGCCGCAATTTCCCACCAATTATCCCCTAGTTTCCTGTGTAACACCAGTTCCACCAGTTTGCGTGCAGAGTTTTCATAACAATGCAAAACCATATACAATTGGGCCATTTTTTGAGCTTGGCTTATTTCTTCATCAGAAAGATATGGTGTTCTCGAAATTCCGGCAGCGTCCTCAATTTGCGGTTCTGTTTCCCACAAATATCCATACTCTTTTTCAAAAGCAGTAACTGCAGGGAGTGTTAGCTTGTATAAGCCAGACTTACTACCTTTACATACATTTTTACTTTTAGCAAAGGCTGTTTTCGCTCGGGTTACATTCAACTTTGGCAAACAGGCGGCTTCAAAATATTGATTAATGGTTGCTAAAGAGATTTCAGGATTGCCAGTGTCCTTTTGGCAAAACCACATAATAGCTTCAGCCTGTTCCTCCTTTGTGTGGAGAGAGAGTAAGCAACTATGTGCAAATGTGTTAAACATCTATCTTAGCCTTCTTTTTTGGGGAGGTTAAACTTGACAAAATCTTCACCTGTGTGATGAATTCTGTAACCGTCAGCATCGCCCGTAATCTTACCTTCTATTCCGAGATTGGAAAGTACAGAAGAAATTCTGGCAGGTATCTTCGCTTCAACGGTTCTCAACGCAGTATAGATTTCATCTTTTGTTACAGAATTCTTTCCCGCATTACGTTTAAGCCAATCCATAACAACTAACAACTGTTCATTCTGACTTTTAGGATTTTTTTCGCTATAAAATTCGCGCAGAGCAGATCTGCTGTTTTCATCTAACCCCAATTCAACCATGTTAAATGTTTCGGTTTTTTTAGAAGAAGATGTGCGTTTGCGCTTAGTTGAGTTTTTGGATAGTACATCTGTGTGTTCACTTTTTTCTGCAGCTGAAGCTGAATGATCGTCTTCTTCAACTGTAATGGAATCAGCTTTATCAGGCACATACTCGGTACGTATATCCGCTAATTTGGGTAAAAAAGCTTCTAATTTATCGAAGATAGTGTCAAGTGACTCTGCAGGAGCTTGGATGTGTATTTCTCCATTCGTCATGTTAAGCTGAATAGTTACATTATCTGCCATTGGTAATCACTCCTATCGTTTTGTTTAGATTATAATGCTTTTATTTGAACATGTCAACATTGTTACCAACATTGTTCCGAAAAGTGAAAATGTTGGAACGACTGGAGCAAAACAAAAGTAAAAAAAGAAGGACGAACGTTTTTAAAACAGTTCGTCCTTCTTTTTTGCCTTTATTCTATTTTTGTGGTCAGTCTCTCCATTTCCCACTGTTTTTTCCAATCTGCAAATTCCCTCTGCCCCTCCTCACTTTTATAGAAAGCTAGAATGTCAGGTAAAATGCAACGGGCAATGGCCTCGATCTGATGTTGTGGCATGGTGGTGTTATTGATTAGCTTTTTCCTTCGGCTCAAAGAATCCCTCCATCCGGTCTGTCAGCTTCAAGTTACTGGTCACATTGCTGCTGTCAATCCGTCGGAGGCTTTGCGCCTTCCACCATACTCCTTCAAATTCCGTTACAAAATCCCACATCCCCTTCCTTTCCATTCCGGGTGAACTAAAAGAGAGCAAGCATAGGGAGTGTGGCCACACTCCCGTAAAATCTCCGTTTTCGGCCTGCTGCCGGAGCGGAGATTTTTTTCTTGTTGGGAGTATCCCAAACCCTCTCTTGATTGCTTCGCTAATAATACGCTCAAACTAGACGTTTCTACCCGCTATTTACAAAAAATTGTTGAGCGATTTCAAGTCGCGTGGTATGATAAAGATGCTATGAAACAGAAAGAAGTGGTGTCGAATGACAAAACTCAACGAAGTGCGGCTCCATGCAAAGCCAGTGGATTGCGACGTTTGCATGGAGTAAAAATCGTCGCATAATCAATATGCTGGCTTTGCTGCTTGACGATTATCTCAAGGAGGAAGCCTGCATGAAATACATCAATGCAAAAAATCTTCTTCCCGATGCGCTGGTCAAGGAATTGCAAAGCTATATTCAAGGGGGCTATCTTTATGTTCCCGCCGATCAAGCGCAGCAAAAACGATGGGGAGAAGCTTCGGGCTACCGGCAGGAATTGCAGCAACGAAACCGCCAAATCGTAGAGGAGTTTCAGAACGGAACCTCTATGGAGGCGTTAGCGGAAAAATATTTCCTGTCCGTATCAGCCATTCGTAAAATCATTTATCAGAAATGAACCGGCAGGGGTTGCAGAAATGCAACCCCTGCTTTTTGTTTGATACAGATTGATTCGGTATTGTCTGGTGGATGGAAAAGCGTTCGTATCGGCAGTACGATAAAAACAACAAATACATCACAAGAGAGGAAAAGACCATGTGTACTCGATTTGTCTACCGAGGTGACGATACCATCACCGGCTTCAATTTTGAGATTGACCTTGCCGTATGGGATCACAAAATCATAACAGAAAAAGACCGCTTTTATATCGGCATCCTACGGCCCGATGGGGTGCGTCATTCCTATCATGGCGTGAACCGCAACGGAAATGTCGGAACCCTGTTGTATGTTCACGGAAACCCGGAGGGGGCCTATCAGGATTCCAAAAACTGCATGACAATCGCAGACCTGACAGAACAGTTTGTGCAGGCAAAAATCAGCTTTGACGATGCACTGCAAATCGTACAGGAACGGAAGATCGTCTATGCTCCGGATGCCACCATGCAGGCCATGTTGTCCGACAGGCAGGGTCGCACTCTGATCGTTGAACCGGGTATTGGCTGGCGGGAAGATCATGGCCACTACTCGCTGATTACCAATTACTCTGTCCTTGCACAAGAAAGCACAATGCCCTTTCTTGTGCCGGGAGATGACCGATACGAAAGGGCTGCTCAACTTCTGAATACTTACGGAAAGCAGTTTACTGTCACCGATGCGTTTTCTGTACTTCAAGCCGTCCGACAGGAAGGAATCTGGGCCACCAGAGTTTCTTTCGTTTATTCGGCAAAGGAACACACTGTTTACTATGTGGAGAACAACCATTTTTCACGGATTGAGAGATACGAGTTCTCATAACTTCGAGAGGAGGGAAAGTCATGAATCCAGAGAACATTTATCCTCGCACCAACGACCACGAAACTGTTTATCTGAAAAATGTCATCAAAAATCCCAACATCCTTGTCGGGGAGTTTACCATGTATAACGACTTCGTCTATGACCCACGGCAGTTTGAGAAAAACAATGTACTGTACCACTATCCGATCAACCATGACAAACTTATCATTGGAAAATTTTGTTCCATCGCCTGCGGGGCAAAGTTTTTGTTCACCAGCGCCAACCATACACAAGCATCCTTGTCCACCTATCCGTTCCCAATCTTTTTTGAGGAATGGGGACTGGATGTCCAGGACATAACGAGCGCATGGGACAATAAAGGTGATATTATCATCGGCAACGATGTGTGGATTGGATATGAGACGGTGATTCTGTCTGGTGTTACTATTGGAGATGGAGCAATCATCGGCACTCGCGCCGTCGTAACAAAAGATGTGCCGCCTTATACGATTGTCGGCGGCGTTCCCGCCAAAACAATCCGCAAACGCTTCTCGGATGATACCATCGCGGCCTTACTGCAAATTAGCTGGTGGGACTGGCCTGAAGAAAAAATAAAGCAGCATATTTCAGATATTCAGGCCGGGAGAATTGACCGTTTGCAGCCGTTATGCAAAGGAGAGTCCCATGATGGTCTATAAAGATACTGCGGAGCGCCACCGCTTTGATTCCTTCTGCAAAGTTGTCCTGCGCCATGCAATGCTGGACTGTTTTCGGGAATTTTCCTGTCAAAACAAATGGCTGGTATCTCTGAATCATTTGCCGCAGCCGATATTAGACGGCATCTCCACGACGGACCAGTACCCCAGCGATTACATAACCTTTTCAGCGGATGGTTATACCCTGCAAATCAGTAATGAGCAGTTGGCCAATATCATTGAGGAGTTACCGCAGCCAGAGCGACGACTTTTGATTTTGCGCTTTGTGCTGGAACTGAACGACCGGGAAATCGGCAGGAGGATGTGCTGTTCCAGAAGTGCCATTCAGCGCCGCCGTACAAGTATTTTGCGGAATATGCGGGAACAAATGATGGGAAAACTGCCATGAAAAAATCAAGCGGCAAATACAAGCCCCCACCACTTCTATCTGTTATCGAGGCAGCCCGCGCAGGAGAGGCCGATGCGATGGAACAGATTTTGCAGCACTATGATGCTTATATCAACAAGCTGTGTTTGCGGACAATGGTCGATGAAAGCGGGCAAACTCATAAGCAAGTTGACCCATATATGAAAGGCCGTTTGCAAAGCAAGTTGATGCAGGCCATTACGAAGAAATAGCAAAGCCGGGGAATGCCGTGCAAGGGTCAAGATGAACGCTTCGCGCCCTTGACGCCATTCCCCGGTTTTGCTGTGCAGTAACCAAGTGGGTGCAAGCAGAAAGCTGCTTGCGCCCACCAATCAGTATCATATCTACGCATTTCAGACGCAAAAGGCGAAGTAATATACGGCTTCTGGCGGTGTGTCAGCACTACGGTAATATAATTCCTTACGCTAACCGTTAAAACGGCTTTGAAATGCGTAGAAACAAGGAGGTTGAAGAAAATGAAAGCAGTTATTTACGCCCGTTATTCCTCCGATAATCAGCGAGAAGAAAGTATTGAAGGCCAAATCCGGGAGTGCACCGCCTTTGCTGAAAAGAACAATATCACCATTTTGCGCCCTTACATAGATCGCGCCTTTTCCGCTAAGACCGACAACCGCCCGGAATTTCAGAACATGATTAAAGACAGCGGCAAGCGCCTGTTCGATATGATTATCGTCTGGAAACTGGACAGGTTTGCACGAAACCGCTATGACA
>ERZ773260.378-NODE-378-length-66621-cov-9.658339_pt1 | contig 66621 bp, 96 predicted proteins | sample MGYA00511387_ERZ773260 | MGnify/ENA primary metagenome ERZ773260 (study PRJEB29015, sample SAMEA2737745) | human gut metagenome | biome: human gut; feature: human-associated habitat; material: faeces | place: China | collected 2012 ...
TTTCCATTCCGTTCCCCCGCGCACGGCCCATGCCGGGCGGGGGAACGGGTTTTTTTATGGCCGTTGCGAGGTTCCCCTTTCACATCCTCCGGCGCTAATATGCTGTATAGGCATAAAAGGGGGGGGCCACTGTGTAGAGAGAATTTGTAAAATGACCTCACTTGCTTCCATTCCATCTCAAGGCGTAAAGACGGTGTTACATTGAATTTGGAAGTAACAATTTGTGCCCTGGTTTGTCACGTTGGTATAATACCAGTTAGATACCGAGGCTTGCGAAGTGATGATGATGGACTTCCGTCCATGTCTGTCCTTGATGATGTTCAGTAGAAGCGGACGTCCCTTGGCGTCAAGCGGCACGAGGAAGAGGTCATCCAAAATAAGTAGTGGATAACGTTCTATTGTTCTTCCGGTGTAAATTCGTTACTTGGGATTTTGTTTCAATTTTATTTCTGCTATCGTTTAAGATACAAACAAAAGTGTTATCTTTGTAAATGTCATGATACATCAGAGGTACTCACGCCTTTAACGATAAGGTTGGCCTTGTTTTTTCTTATGACAATAGTATATAAAGGATTTTATATTTAAATTTTGTTTGATTATAAAAAGTAAAGTGATGACTAATATCAATATAAAAGAAATTTTATGGAAGTTGCATATAGATAGTTTGACAGCGATGCAACAAACCACAGTTGAGGAATACAGAAAAGGGAAAGACCTGGTACTTTTATCTCCGACGGGTTCGGGAAAAACAGTCGCTTATCTGTTGCCTTTAGTGCAATCTTTAAAAGAAGAGAATGTTCTTCAAGCTGTGGTATTGGTTCCTTCTCGTGAATTGGCATTGCAAATAGAGCAAGTTTTCAAGTCTATGGGAACAGGCATTCCTGTCATGAGTTGCTATGGCGGCCGTCCGGCCATGGATGAGCACCGTACGATGAAAAGCTTGAACCCACAAGTTATAATAGGTACTCCGGGGCGTATGAACGACCATTTAAATAAAGGAAATATTGATGCTTCACATGTCCATACGTTGGTGATTGACGAATTTGACAAATGCCTTGAGATGGGTTTTCAGGAAGAAATGTCGGAGGTAATTGCGCAAATTCCGTATTTAAAACGTCGTTTTCTTCTCTCGGCCACAGATGCGCCGGCTATTCCTCGATTTGTATCAGAGGGCGATTTTTTGAAATTGAATTTCTTGGAAGATGAAGAGCAGATTCCAGAACGTATAAAGGTTTATACGGTGAAATCTCCACAGAAAGATAAGTTAGAGGTCTTGTCCAAGCTTTTGTGCTATTTGGGAAATAAGAGTTCCTTGATTTTTGTGAACTACCGTGAAAGCGTAGAACGGGTTTACCGTTATTTGCTTCAGGAAGGAATCTCGTGTGAAATGTTTCATGGAGGAATGGAACAGAAGGATCGTGAGCGTGCGCTTTACAAGTTCAGTAACGGATCATGCAATGTATTTGTTTCAACGGATTTAGCTGCACGAGGACTGGATATACCCAATATAGACCATGTTATCCATTATCATTTGCCGCTCAATGAAGATACTTATATTCATCGTAACGGCCGAACGGCGCGGTGGGATGCTTCCGGAAATGTCTTTCTCATATTAGGACCGGAGGAATACTTGCCTGAGTTTATACAGCAGATTCCCGAAGAATATGTGTGGGAAGGACCTAAGCCCGAGCCTGCCAAGCCCCAGTGGGTGACGCTTTATATCGGAAAAGGGAAAAAGGATAAAATCAACAAGGTGGATATTGTGGGGTTCCTGTCAAAGGTAGGAGGATTGGGCAAGAGCGATATCGGGCGTATAGATGTGAAAGAATATTATGCTTTTGTCGCTATCAGGCGGAATTTGCTAAAAGAAACCTTGGCAGCCGTGTCCGGGCAAAAGATAAAAGGCATCAAGACGATTATAGAAAAGACAAAATAAGATTACGAGTTGTAAGGGCAGAAAGCTGTTTTTATAATATATGATAGCAAAAAAAGCACTTGACTTAAAAAATGTGGCTTCAATCGTTGCTTTTATGGATTTTATTTTCTACTTTCGCAGATGTTATGCTTAGAGTAACTGATAATTAATCTTAAGTTTTACAAATTAGATGAAGAAGTATAATTTTAATGCAGGTCCATCCATGTTGCCGCGTGAAGTAATAGAGGCAACAGCAGCTGCATGCTTGGATTTTGAGGGTAGCGGTCTTTCCCTGATGGAAATTAGCCATAGGGCAAAGAACTTCCAGCCTGTAGTAGACAAGGCTACAGAATTGGTAAAAGAATTACTCGACCTACCGGCCGGTTATTCGGTTGTTTTTCTGGCAGGAGGTGCCAGTACGGAATTCTGTCGTGTTCCCTATAACTTTTTGGAGAAGAAGGCAGCCTATTTGAATACAGGTACATGGGCCAAGAAGGCTATGAAAGAAGCAAAGTTGTTCGGTGAAGTGGTTGAAGTAGCTTCTTCGGCCGAAGACAACTATACCTATATTCCGAAAAACTTTACGGTACCGGCTGATGCCGATTATTTGCATATTACGACAAACAATACGATTTTCGGAACGGAAATGCGCTATGATTTGGACAGTCCTGTTCCTTTGATTGCGGATATGTCGTCGGATATATTCTCTCGTCCGGTAGATGTGAGCAAATATAATTGTATTTACGCCGGAGCACAGAAAAACGTATCTATGGCCGGAGTGAATATCGTTATCGTAAAGGACGAAGCTTTGAATAAGGTAAGCCGCCAGATTCCCACAATGTTGGATTACATGACCCATGTGAAAAATGGTTCCATGTTCAATACGCCTCCAGTGGTACCCATCTACTGTGCCATGAAGAATTTGGAATGGGTGAAGCAAAACGGTGGTGTGGAAGCGATGGACAAGCGTGCGAAAGAACGTGCGGACATGCTTTATACCGAAATAGAGCGTAACAAGTTGTTCCGTGGAACTGCAAAGGCAGAAGACCGTTCATATATGAATATTTGTTTTGTAATGAATGACGAATATAAAGAATTGGAAGCCGACTTCTTGCAGTTTGCTACGGAGCGCGGCATGGTGGGCATAAAAGGCCACCGTAGCGTAGGCGGTTTCCGTGCTTCATGCTACAACGCACAAACGATAGAAGGTGTGCAGGCATTGATACAAAGCATGAAAGACTTTGAAGCTCAGCATTAAGAGGCTATAAAGACAGGCGCGCCTTGTACAGAGGTGTGCCTGTTTATTTATGGGATGTATTTAAATAAAATAACTATGGCTAAAATATTGATTGCTACAGAAAAACCGTTTGCAAAAGTTGCAGTGGACGGTATCAAAGAGGTTGCAGAGACAGCCGGATTGGAAGTCGTTTTGTTGGAGAAATATACGGAGAAGGCACAACTTCTGGCGGCAGTGGCCGACGTGGAGGCCATGATAATCCGCAGTGATAAGATAGATAATGAAGTTTTTGATGCGGCGAAGAACTTAAAAATCGTTGTCCGCGCCGGAGCCGGTTACGATAATGTGGATTTGGAGGCTGCTACCGCGCACGGGGTGGTGGTGATGAATACACCCGGCCAGAATTCCAACGCCGTAGCCGAACTGGTGTTCGGAATGTTGGTATTCGCCGTACGTAACTTTTATAATGGAAAGGCCGGTACGGAGTTGAAAGGAAAGAAATTAGGAATCTTGGCCTACGGTAATGTCGGTCGTCGCGTCGCGCATATCGCAAAAGGATTCGACATGGATGTTTATGCTTACGACGCATATTGTCCTGCGGCGGCCATAGAATCCGATGGGGTGAAGGCTGTCTCTTCGCAAGATGAGTTGTTTGAACAGTGCGAAGTGGTTTCCTTGCATATCCCGGCTACGGCAGAGACGCGTCAAAGCATCAATTATGCCTTGGCCGGCAAGATGCCCAAGGGAGGAGTGTTGGTCAATACGGCCCGGAAAGAGGTAATTAATGAACCCGAATTGCTGAAATTGATGCAGGAGCGTACAGACCTGAAGTATGTCACGGACATCATGCCGGAAACGGATGCTGATTTCCGTATGTTGGGAGGACGTTATTTCTCTACACCCAAAAAGATGGGTGCACAAACAGCCGAGGCCAATATCAATGCCGGAGTGGCTGCAGCGCACCAGATTGCCGCATTCTTCAAGGACGGATGTACGAAATATCAGGTAAATAAATAATCGTAGGGGCTATGGCTTGGGTTAAACCGTTTAAGGGGCTTCGTCCGCCTAAGGATTTGGTGGAACGGGTAGAGTGCCGTCCGTACGACGTGCTCAGTTCGGAAGAAGCCCGTATAGAGGCAGGCGATAACGAAATGTCGCTATATCACGTGATTCGTCCGGAGATAGATTTTCCGGAGGGGACGGATGAATACGCTGCATGTGTGTATGAGAAGGGGGCTGAGAACTTTGCCAAGTTCCAACGTAACGGTTGGTTGGTGGAAGACGCTAAGCCCATGTATTATATTTATGCACAGACCATGAACGGGCGGACACAGCACGGCATCGTGTTGGGAGCTTCGGTCAAGGACTATATGGACGGGGTAATCAAAAAGCACGAACTGACGCGGCACGAAAAGGAAGAAGACCGGATGAAGCATATCCGTATTACGGATGCGAACATAGAACCGGTTTTTCTGGCTTATCCCGACAATGCCGCGTTGGCTTCCTTGATAGACCAATATGCAAGGCATGAGCCGGAATATGATTTCGTTGCCCCGCTCGACGGTTTCCGCCATCGGTTCTGGCTTGTGGATAATGAAGCGGATATTGATGCGATTACGAAAGAATTTGCAGCCATTCCCGCGTTGTACATTGCAGACGGCCATCATCGTACGGCTGCGGCAGCTTTGGTGGGACAAGAGAAAGCTTTAGCCCATGGCAGGACGCACCCCGAGGCGGAATACAATTATTTTATGGCCGTGTGCTTCCCTGCAAGCGAACTGACTATATTGGATTACAACCGTGTGGTGAAAGACCTGGGGTGCCATACTTCGGATGAGTTCTTGCAGGCTTTGGAGAAGGATTTCGAAGTGGCTTGCACGGGCTGTTCGGTGTACAAACCTATGCGACCTCATGAGTTTTCGCTTTATCTGGATGAAAAATGGTACAGGTTGCGTGTACTTCCGGGACGTTTTGATGAAGACGATCCGATTGATGTGCTTGACGTGACTATCAGTAGTCGGCTTATATTGGATAAGATTTTGGGAATTAAGGATTTACGTAGGGATAAGCGGATTGATTTCGTAGGAGGACTGCGTGGTTTGGACGAACTGAAAAGACGTTGCGACAGCGGCGAGATGAAAATGGCGTTGGCACTGTATCCAGTGTCTATGCAGCAAATCATGGATATAGCAGATTGCGGGAAAATCATGCCCCCAAAAGCTACTTGGTTCGAGCCTAAATTACGTAGCGGACTGGTGATTCATAAACTGTCGTAAGGAAAAAATAAGTATCTTTGCAACTCCGGTTGCCGGTAGAATCCGGTAGCCGGAGTTTTTTGAACAGTAGGGATATGGAAGGAAATGACGTATATAAGACGATAACAGCACCGGCAGAAGGGGAGTATAGCGAGAAACGGAGTAAATTCCTGGCTTTTATTCACCCAGTGCATACGATAGACGAAGTGAAAGAGCAGGTGGAGCACTATCAAAAGAAGTATTACGATGCACGCCATTGTTGCTATGCCTACATGTTGGGACACGAACGGAAGGATTTCCGTGCCAATGACAACGGGGAGCCTTCCGGTACAGCCGGGAAACCGATTTTGGGACAGATTAATTCTTACGGGCTTACGGATGTCTTGATTGTCGTCATCCGTTATTTCGGTGGAATCAAGTTGGGGACGAGCGGCCTGATACAGGCCTATAAGGCAGCAGCCATCGAAGCCATACAGGCGGCCCGGATTATAGAAAAAACGGTGGACGAGGAAATCACCTTTTTCTTTGAGTATCCTTTCATGAATTCCGTCATGCGCATTGTCAAGGAGGAAGAGCCGTCTATTGTCTGTCAAGGGTATGAACACGATTGCAGCATGACGCTGCGCATCCGGAAAGGGAGCATGCCACGCCTTAAATCGAGACTCGAGAAAGTGGAGACATTGAGGTTTGAAGACGATGGGGAGTAGAAGAGGGAACCAGATGGAATAAAAAGAAACGGTGTGTTCCGCCAGAAGAGGGGGAATACACCGTTTCTTTTTTTTGATACGTATCAGGCCTGCAAATTGTTGCATTCATCCATCCATGCCGCAGCCGACGCGTCGCTAGGCATTCGCCAATCTCCACGGGGGCTCAGGCTACAGCTTCCCACTTTAGGACCGTCGGGCAGGCAGGAACGCTTAAACTGTTGGGAGAAGAAACGGCGGAAAAACGTTGTCAGCCATTTCTTTATCACTTCGTCTGTATACTTTCCGGCAAAAGCATATTGGGCCAGATAGAATATCTTGGACGGGCGGAAACCGAAACGCAAGGTATAATATAGGAAAAAGTCATGTAGTGCGTAAGGGCCGACCAAGTCTTCTGTCTTCTGGCTGATGTTGCCATTTTCGTCTGCCGGTATCAGTTCGGGGCTAATCGGAGTGTCCACGATATCCAGCAAGGTGGCTTGGGATGGTTCGTCAATAATACTGTCGGCCACCCACTTGACCAAATGTTTCACCAACGTCTTGGGGATAGAGGCGTTGACGCCGTACATGCTCATGTGGTCGCCGTTGTACGTGGCCCATCCCAGAGCCAGTTCCGACAAGTCACCGGTTCCCACTACCATGCCGTTCATCTGGTTGGCCACATCCATCAATATCTGCGTACGTTCGCGTGCCTGTGCGTTTTCATACGTCACATTATGGTTGGCCATGTCGAAGCCCAAGTCCTCAAAATGTTGTATGCAGGACTTTTTGATGCTGATTTCTCGTAGGGTCACCCCCAGGCTTTTCATAAGGTTGACGGCATTGGTATAAGTACGGTTGGTGGTCCCGAAGCCAGGCATGGTCACACCGACGATGCCTTTGCGCGAAAGTCCTAATTTGTCGAACGTCTTGGTGCAGACCAACAGGGCAAGGGTGGAATCCAGTCCGCCGGAAATCCCGATGACTACGGTCTGTGTTTGTGTATGTACCAATCTTTTGGCCAGTCCTGCTATCTGTATGGCAAAGATTTCTTCGCACCGTTCATTCAGTGCCTTTCCTGCCGGGACAAAAGGCATCGGGTCAACCTTACGGCTTAATTCGATGTCCTTGGAAGCGAAGAGTTCGGTATCTATCCGCATGGTATCGTGCGGTCTCAGCCGGGCGATGGAGGCGCTGAACGTGGTGTTCACACGCCTTTCCGCACGCAGGCATTCTACGTCTATTTCGCTGTAAACCAATTGCTCTTTAAAAGAGAAACGTTCGTTTTCCGCCAACAGCATCCCGTTTTCGTAGATAAGGGCCTTGCCGGCAAAAACAACATCCTGTGTGCTTTCTCCGAATCCTGCCCCCGAAAATACATAACCGGCGAGGCATCTTGCACTTTGTTGTGCCAACAGGGATTTGAGATAGTCTTGTTTGCCTACGCCTTCATTGTCTGCGCTAAGATTGAAAATGATTTCTGCTCCCTGGAGTACCAATTCGGAACTGGGGGGGATGGGGGCCCATACGTCTTCGCAGATTTCCACACCGAAACAGCAAGAGGGAGTGTTGAAGACCAAGTGGCGGCTCAGCGGCACCATTTGCCCGCAAACCAATACATTGCTGTTTCCGTGCACATCGCCGGACGTGAACCAGCGTTGTTCATAGAATTCCTTGTAGTTGGGCAGGTAAGTTTTGGGGATAAGCCCTAAAATTTTTCCTTTTTGTATCACTGCCGCACAATTCAGCAGCGTGCCGTGGTAAGCGACAGGCAGTCCTATGATAGAGATGATGTCCAATGAGCGGGTGAAGTCGAGGATGCTGATAAGGCACATTTCCGCCTCGTCGAGCAGCAGTTGTTGGGCAAACAAGTCACCGCAAGTGTAAGCCGTGATGCTAAGTTCCGGAAAACATATGATTTCTACGCCTTTACCTTCCGCCTGAATAATCAAACTTTCAATTTGTTGCGCATTATATTTGCAATCTCCTACTTTTACGCCGGGGATGGCTGTGGCAATTCTGACAAATCCGTAATTCATGTTGCTATGTTTGATATTTGTGGAACAAAGATAATATAAAGGTATCAATAAAAGCAAAAAAAGCTGTTATTTATCAAAAAAAACACGGGAAGGCTTGCACAGGAACGGAACTTACGCTAAATTTGCATTGTAAACATTACAAATTTATATTGAACATGGTTAACAAAGAGGCTTTGGATACATTGCAGAAATATGGGATTCACCCCTCCGTACAACGCATAGCAATTATGGATTATTTGCTTAAGAATCATACGCATCCCACAGTGGATGAGGTGTATGTGGCTTTGTGTAAAGTTATACCTACGTTGTCTAAGACGACCGTGTATAACACTTTACGGCTTTTTTCCGATCATGGAGCTGCCTTGATGTTGACCATTGATGAGAAGAAAGTTTGTTTTGACGGGGTAATTGTTCCCCATGCGCATTTCATGTGCAAGAGGTGCGGAAAATTATTCGATGTGGCTCTTCCGGAAAGTTTGAAAGACTTTTTACCGGCAGGCTCGGACTTTAAGGTGGACGAAGCGCATGTCTATTATAAAGGTGTATGTAAAGCCTGTGCGATGGAGGCATGAGCCTGAAGGGCACGGGTAGAGAAATAATAAGAACGAATGTGTAATTTAAATTAAAAACGGAAGAAAATGAAAAAGAAATTTGTGTGTACAGTATGTGGTTACATTCATGAAGGCGAAGAAGCTCCGGCACAGTGCCCGCAGTGCAAGGCTCCGGCTTCAAAGTTCAAGGAATTGGTAGATACGGAATTGACTTTCGTGACCGAGCATGTTATCGGCATTGCCAAGGACGTTGACCTTGAAATCAAGAAAGGTTTGCAGGCAAACTTTGAAGGAGAATGCACCGAAGTGGGCATGTACTTGGCCATGAGCCGTCAGGCTGACCGTGAAGGCTATCCTGAGATTGCGGAAGCTTTCAAGCGTTATGCTTTTGAAGAGGCCGACCATGCTTCCCGTTTCTGCGAATTGTTGGGCGACATGGTTTGGGACACGAAGACCAACCTGAAGAAGCGTATGGAGGCTGAAAGCGGTGCTTGCTCCGGCAAGATGGATTTGGCCAAGATGGCCAAACAGCAGGATTTGGACGCCATTCACGACACTGTGCATGAAATGGCAAAGGACGAAGCTCGCCATGGCCGTGGTTTCGCCGGTTTGTACAACCGTTACTTCGGCGACAAGTAACCATCTTGTGGTATTAGTCCGGATGTCGTAGCATATCCGGCAGAAAAATCCCGTGAAGTTGGATGTGAACTGCACCCCAAAAGTTAGACACAAAACTTTTGGGGTGTACTTCAATGTCCGATGGGGATTTGTATTAAATGTCATGACAGCCTTTTGAGTATGGGATGAAAGGATGTAGCGAACGGCTGTTCTTTCGGATATATCGGCAAGTTTGACAAAAAAAGGCTTGCATGAGAGCGGTTTATCATCTTGCGGCAAACGGAAAATCGTTTGCCTGAGAATGAAAAATCAATCTCAGGCGAATGATTTTTCATTTGCCGCACATTTTTACGCTGTATTCAAGAGTCTGGAAAAGAGGAATATAGAAAAATGCAGGGGCTTTTTTCCCGGCAGAAAAAATTTTTGACGCAAAGGGAGGGAATGGGAATGATAAAAAAACGACGGGCGGTTTATTCGTAGTCTTTCAGTCGTTTGGGATTTTTCGGGAACCAACCTTTCAGCACCCGTTTGCGTTGGTCGAACACTTCGAGTATCCCCCAAAAGGAAGAGAACGATATGACACCGAAAATGATACTCAAGTACACGTTTTCCACATAGAGGGACAAACCGGCACATAGGATTCCCGTCACGAGGAAAGCCCACCAGCATCGGGTTCCGAAATAGTATTCGCCCTTGATGACTAAAGGATGGAACAGGCCGATAATCAGGAAGGTGGCCAAGCCGATAAGTATGCCTACGTAGTTCATTGCGTTTGCGTGTATTTAGTTTGTAGGATGCAAAGTTAAGATTTTATTTCTATATAGCAAGTGTTGCATGAGACCTCGCACGAATAAATAGAGGAGAAAAGCCAGCCAAAGTGCGTGGTTTTGCCATATAGGGAAGAGGCTGAGGTAGACGCTGAAAAAAGTCAGGGTGGCACCCAACATGGACAGGAGCATATAGCGTGTGGCCGTGAGTCCGATGAAAACACCGTCCCAAATGAATGCCGAGAGACCTGCAAAGGGGATGAGGACAGCCCAAGGCAGGTAGTCGGAAGCTGTGGCGACGACATAGGCTTCGTCGGTGAGCAGGTTCATGAGAGCCTTTCCGCCGGCCATATAGAATAAGGTGAAGGTCAGTGCCACGCCGCATCCCCAAAGAAACAGGTTACGGATGACTTTTTTCAGAGCCTGGTAATCTCCCGCACCGGCACATTTGCCCGAGAGGGCTTCTCCCGCAAAGGCGAAACCGTCCATGAAATAAGAGTAGAGGGTGAAGTATTGCATCAGCAGGGCATTGGCCGCTAAGATATATTCCCCTTGACGGGCACCGGCTGAGGTGAAATAGAGAGTGACGCACACGAGGCAAAGGGTGCGCAGGAAAATGTCGCGGTTGACACTGAAGAAACGGCGAATGGCGTTTTTCCGGAATACGGAAGAGGGGAGGAATGCAAAAGGAAGGCCGAGCCTACGGTGCATACGGTGGCAATAATATAGGGAAAGCGCCAGTCCGCAATATTGGGCGATGGCTGTCCCCAAAGCCACTCCGGCCACGTCCATGTGCCATACGAAGACGAAGAACAGGCTAGCCGCTATGTTGACGAGGTTTTGGACGATGGCCACGTAGAGCGGGTATTTTGCATTTTGCAATCCGATGAACCATCCGGTCATACTGTAAAGCCCAAGCACGGCAGGAGCGCCCCATACGCAGATTCTAAAGTATACCGAAGCAAAATCCGCCACAGCTTCCGTGGGCGACATGACGGACAGGGCCAGATGAAGTAACGGGCCCTGCAGGAGGAGGATGAGGATGGCTATGCCCGTGGAGGTGGCCAAGGAACGATAAAGCAACAGTTGCATTTCTTGTTTATTGTCGGCACCGTAGGCTTGTGAAGTCATCCCGCTGGTTCCCATCCGCAGGAATGCAAAAATCCAATAGATCATATTGAATATCGTACCGCCGATGGCTATGGCACCGATATACGAAGCGGCACCGAGATGTCCCGCAATGGTCAGGTCTATCAGCCCGAGCAGGGGAACGGTGATATTGGAAAGGATGGACGGGAGAGCGATGTGCAGTATCTCTTTGTGATATGACTTATTCATGGCGGTCATTTGTTGGCTGAATAAAAACAAAGGCACTGTCAACTCGCTGAAAGCTTGTTTTACAGTGCCTTTTCTGATGGTCGGGGTAGCGGGATTCGAACCCACGACCCCCTGCTCCCAAAACGTACCCAATTCACTGTATTTTGTATGATTATCAATATTTTAAGTATCATCCTCTTTTAGCTTGCACGTTTTTTGCACGGATTTCACTTTTTCAAATGTCCAACCGGGCAGTAAAACGTCTCCTTCACCCGACAAAAGCCAAAATGGAGAGACCTTGTAATCGCGCACCATGTAATCAAGCCATGCAAGTTGAAACAAGTCCCTTGAAGGTGACTTTTCAAGCGTGTTAAAGTTCCATGGGTTTATACCATACCGCTTGCAAAGCGTGCCTTTTCCCCTTATGACCTTATTCCTCTTCAAAACCTGTATGGTTTCAAAGAATCGGCGTACGATTATTTGGCTATTCTCTTTTTGCATTATTTTTTTTGTCTTTGTCTGAGTTAAATGGTATGATTATGATTTTTTTAGAAAATCATAAGATTTAATCCATCAAGCCTATTACAAGCTTTCGAGCCATTTCTTACCCTTTGGGGTTTTCATCCATAGGATAAACCCAATTCCAAAAACAATACCTATCAAATAAAGAAAAATCATAAAGTCCATAATTCTACTTTTTATTAAACCCATTAATTATAATGAGCACATATTAGAATAGTTCTGAATGGCTTCCGACACGAATAACCCTTATGCAATCATTGTCGATCCAAACCAAAAGGAGATCATCTTTTATATGGCATTCCATACATCCTTTGTAATTGCCTTTTAGTTGGTGTGGTTTGTACTCCTTTCCGAGAGTTCCCCCGTTTGCCAATATAGCCAATACGTGCGCGAGCGCATTTCTCTTGTTGGTGTCGTATTGAATCTTCTTCAAGTCCTTTTTGGCTTTACTTGAAAATATAATCCTTTTCATAATGCCATTATAGAGTTGATGATGGCTTCTTCGGAAGAGCTGTCTAACTCTCCGGCATATTCTCCACGTCTGATTTCTTCAAGAGCCTCTAAGGTTTCCTTGTTGAATTTCGGTTCTTCTTCTTTCTTCTTGCCGACTTTCACGGATACAACCCCTTTAATCATATTTGCTGCTGCCTTGATTTTTGATACGACTGCATCATCTTCTACATATAAGGTTATTTCTCTCATCTCACCCTCCTTTCCTCATGAAACTATTATCATACACTTTTAAAGTACATTGCAAAGTTAATCAATAAATTAATAAATACAGCAACGGGACGCATCTTTTTAATGACACGCCCCGTTGGGGTTTATGGATGGATAATTTCGTTTATTGGTTTTGCCCGTAAAATACGGATTTCAGGTAGATTTCAGATTCTTGTATGATTTCCTTCTGCATCCCCTTCGTGATGAAACGTACGTATCGGTTCAGCCTCGGGGTATACTCGCACTCCTTTCTTTTCAGTGCGAAAAACTCATCGCTTATCTCTTCCTCATTCCTTTTCCCGTTTTCGTTTTCAAGCCATAGCTTCTCCATGCTATTCATGTAGCGTGAATAAAAGCCGTACAAGCTATCTATCTGGGACAATTCCCCACTTCCTTGCATGGCGATCGACTTCCCCAATTTAAACAAGTAAACCACGAAGAACACTATGGATGATATGAGAGGGGAAAACGCAAAGTACTTGTAACAGATTACGCCCGAAGCCGAAATCAACAACAGCACAAAAGAACACGCGATATTCGCCCATCTTATCTTATGGGAATATTTTTGCAAGCACAGCACGTTCGCATGCGCTTGTTTTAACTCCTGCCATATTCTGTCCCTTATTTCCATTTTTCTGTCTGTTTATTGGTTTATTGCAAAAATACAACAATAAGATAAACAAACATATAATACTCATAGAAAAAATGGACTTCATGCCGAATTTTCACATCCTACTTTTTTCTTGGTGGTGGGAGCGGCGATGGTTTGGGAACTGCCCCGTTACTCATGACGTTAATACCTATTTACTATAGTTGTCCATTAAATGTCGAATCTTAAGCTTTGCTTTTTCTGCATTATTCTTTATTTCTTCATTTTGATGTTCTATATTTAACTTTTTCAAAGTGTCAAATAAGATGTTTATAAAATATAATGGAATTCTTTTCCCGTGTTTGTCTATAAGGATATTTATTGTGTTAATCATAGTATTTATTTGTTCATCCTTATGAAGTTTCATATATGAACGTAACATTCTATTATACAAGAATGCTAATTTGGGATAATCCCCTTGAATGGTATAAAATACAGCATCATCCCTGTCTTGCTCTATATTTTCCCCTATTATTCCATCATATACACTTTCTGCTTTTTCATTTAAAATTTTATTTACTGTTTTATTTATCTTGCTTTCAAAGTCTATTAATGTATAAATATTCCATCCAATTAAGATAGTGACAAGTAGAGATAAAACCCCTACAATTAATCCTAAATAATCAAATCCTAAATCATTTTCTTCTATTATACGTGGACTCCAACAACATGTAATAATGCTCCCCATACACACTAATAGAGGATATAGAATCCATCTTTCCCAACTTTTCATAATAAAATTATCACTTATTTAATATCTGTATAATCTTATCTTTCAATCCCATTTTGATAAACTCGTCCGTATCAACATCAAGTTCAACAACCACCTTTGTAGACCTTTTTTGTTTGTCCAATAAACTTTGCAGGCGTTGAATCTCTTTTTCATAGAAATCTTTATCTTCATATCGTATATCTGATTCATCATCCCAAAATATACTTGTTGAAACCCCAAGAACCTTTGCAAGATTCTCAATGGTACTAACCTTAATATCTGAACCATTGAGAGCGTTATCAAGCGTTGTTCTTGATATTCCTGCTAATTCAGAAATTTGTAACTTGCTCAATTTACTTTCAGACACAAGTCTGTTTAATAAGCTAAAATTCATATACTTGCAAACTTTATTGTACAACAAACTTTATTTTGTTCAAAAATAATGTGCAATAAACTTGTATTTATGTTCATTAAACACTACCTTTGCATTATAAAATTAGCAAATAAATTAAATATGGAAAAGGAAACAGCAAAAATACTTCCCATACAGCCTACATTAAAGGCTATGGAGATAGGGGAAATGGTTGCATTCTCGTTGACGCAGCTCAACGGGGTAAGGTCGAGCGCAGTAACTATCGGTACTATGTATAATAAGAAATTCAAGACCCATGTGAATAGGGTTGGGAATGTCTTGGAAGTAACACGAATATATTAATAGGAGGAATAATATGTGGGAGGATTTTTACGAACTCATTGCACAGCAGGATAAGCGGAATAGAAAAGGGTTAATAGAGATGAGAGTATTATTAGAAAAAGTGATTGAAGAAGATATGAAAAAAGAGAAAGAAAGCGCATGCCCGGCATACAGGGAATCGGAAGAGAAAGAATGCGAAAGTACGGTATTCACAAACATGGAAACGGAGGAAATAGAAAAAAACAAACGTTGGAGGGCGAAAATGGGGGAAACTTATTTTTACGTAGGTTCTGATGCGGTCGTATACTCTACTAAAGAACTATATGGTAATAGAAATGATAGATATTGGGATGTTGGAAATTATTTCCGTACCTCAGAAGAAGCACTCAGATACTCTTCAGAGTTAATAATAATGTTTCAAGAAAGAACTTTAGACAAGTAATATAATTAAATATATAAATAGTCATGAAAGAGAAAGAATGCACCTGCCCGATACTCCGGGCGTTGGAAAAGAAAGGGCTTCGTTGGAATCCTGAAACTGAAGAAATAGAATATACCAAACGTTGGAGGGCGAAAAGGGGAGAAAATTATATATCCCTTATAATACCTAACGAGATTTCTTATTTGAATAGAGAAGATTTTAATGACAAGGATAATGAATTGTGGGAATCAGGCAATTATTTCCGCACAACAGATGAAGCCAAAAAATACCTTGACGAGTTCAAAAGAATTTTGAAAGGAAGAACTTTAGATAATGAGGTGTGAATACGAGGCTGCAATGGACAACCGTACGGCCTTAGACCGCGCCCAAGTTTACGGGCATATTGGTGATAGGATGAAGCCGGGGTTCGATTCCCCGGCCACCAACAAGAGGATAGTTCTTTGACATATTGCGAACATCAGCCATGCCGGAATGTTGGCGAGCGGAAACGCCACGACACTAACCATGCGGAAGACTGAAAGAGTAAGCGGACAGCGGGATTTCACCTTATCCCATCAAGTATATCGCATTGGGGCGCGAGCACGCTACCGCCGAAACTCATGATACATATAATCCACCGCAAAAGGCGCGATGCCGCCAATCGGATTGGCGCGGTGGAACAAGAACATAAAAAATAGTGTTATGGAAGAAAAGAAGTACATGTCCGATACGGAGTATTATAGGACTATGAGAAAGTATTATCGACGGACTATCATTTTCTCCTCAATGGCGATAACCATTTCGATAGTGTCGATTATTTTGTCTATTTTAAAAGAGAAAGGAGTGGTATGATGAAAGCTTTGAAAGCCATAATATGCGTGATTTCCTTTGTAGCTGCATTGGGATTTGCCGGGACATCCGATATGACCGACCAGGTAATATATACGATGCCGACAGAAACCTATCACGACATAAAGGAAACCCTCGCGGCGGACGGGGATTCCCCAAGTGATTATGAAATAGCAATGTTTTACCTTAAAAGTAAAGACCAATGACGGATTTTTCGGAAATCAAGGACACGGCGCAATACAACCGGCAGGAAGCGGCCACACTGTTAGGCATCAGTATCAGCACGCTCAACAATTACAAGAATGCAGGAGACTTAAAATGCCGTTGGCGCAAAAAAAACGGCCGGCCGTTTTATTACGGTCGTGACCTGAAGCAATTCCTCAAATCAGAATTGGATGTAAAAAGATAGTATTAATCCAATACTATTTCGATTTATAACCCATAAACGTGAAAGATTATGAACAACAGTGAAACATTAAGCCAGGCACAAGCCATCCAGTCGCTCAAATCCACGGAAGTGATACGTAACGACTACGTCCGTGGTCAGTTCATCTCCGTCTACAACGCCATCTGGAAAGAGGGCGGGGAAGGAGCCTACGAGCGCGAGGCCATGTACTTCAACAACCAACTGCGCGACAACGAACGGCTGCGCGCATGCACCGGCATGTCCGTCTTCTTCGCCTTCATCGACCTTGCCGTGCGCGGGCTTACCCTCGAACCCGGGTCACAGGCATTGTGCTACCTCCTTCCGCGCAACTATTGCGTAGGCAAGAACGCACAGGGCGGCAACGTCTACGAGGCACGCTGCAACCTCACCATTTCCGGCTATGGCGAACTGGTACTGCGGGCAAAGGCCGGACAGATACTCCACGCCGACAACCCCGTGATTGTCTATGACGGCGACGAGTTCTCCTTTGGCGAGAAGGACGGGCGCAAGTACGTCAACTACTGCTGCCGCATCCCGCGCCAGTCCAACCGCATCATCGCCTGCTTCCTGAAGATTACCCGGCCGGACGGGACGGTCGACTATTCCGTCATGACGGAAGCCGACTGGAAACGCCTCTCCGACTTCTCAGGCAAGGCAAACCGTTATTGGGACAACACTGAAAAAAGGTACGTGGAAAACCCCAACCAACTTTACACCTCCGGCGACGGGCAGATAGATACCGGCTTCCTCAAGGCCAAGTGCGTCAAGCACGCCTTCAAGACCTATCCCAAGATAGCCATCGGGAAGGGCACACAGCTCGAAAGCGACGTGGCCGATGAGCCGCAGCCCGGCTTCGACCCCTACGGGGGAATGGCAACCGGCATGCCACAGCCCCGTCCGGAGGAAGAAAATACATTCGCCCCTGCAGCCGACATGTCCGCAGGCGTGACGGTGGACCCGCAGGCAAACGGGAACAACGACGATGCTTTCTAAACATCTTCCACCGCAGGAATGCCTCTCATGCGCCCGCACCCACAAGGGCATCAACGGGCTGCATTGCGACAAACTTCACAGGTATGTACAACAAGCGGACACCCCGCCATGCCGTCCGCAACAAAACGAAAACAATATGGACAACAAAGAATTGGCTATCATCAAGCCGGAAAACATACAGGCAATCGTACAGGCTGCGCCGCAGTCCTACAACGACAACAAGAACTCCCACGACCGCTGCATCGACTTCGGCCTTACCATCCTCAACGCCGTGCGTACGCAAGGCATGAATGACGAACTCGACCGGCAAGCCGCGTCATTTATCGACAAGGCCCGGCGCACGGTCAAGGTCATGAACGAACGCCGCTCGCCCGTCACCAAGCTGTTCGACGAGGTGCGGTCGGCGTTCACCACGATGGAAAACGAGATAGACCCCACCAAGCCGGGCACCGTAGCCTACGACCTCCAACAGTTCCGCAACCAGTATGCGGCCAAGAAACGCGCCGAGGAGGAACAACGCCTCCGCGAAGCAGAGGCCCGCCGTAAGGCAGAAGAAGCACGCCAAAGGTTCCGGCAGGACGTGGAGGACGATTTCAAGAGGCAATTCCAACAGCTTGTGAATGAAAACATCGACAAGCTGACCGCAACGGACAACAACGTCACGCTCGACACCTATGAACAGTCCCTTGCATTCATCAAGGGATTTGACAAGGAGCTTCCTTCGGGCTGGCTCGCCAACCTTAAATCCTGTGTCCGCATACCTGCGGGCATGGATATTACCGAAGTGAAGGCAGTGGAAGCCGACACCAAACAACGGCTTGGCAGACAATTCTCCGAGCAGTACGCTTTCGAGGTGGGCCAGACGGCGGATTATATTCTCGATCGCCTGCCCTCCAAGAAAGCCAACTTGGAAAAGATGGCCAAGGCCAATGCCGAAGAAGCCGCACGCATCAAGGCCGAAATGGAAGCACGCCAGAAATCCGAGGCGCAGCGCATTGAAGCGGAACGTGCCGCACGCGAGGCCGAGGAAAGGCGCAAGGCCGAAATGGAACGGAAAACCGCTGAAATGACATCGCTGTTCGACAGCCAGGCAGTCGCAGCCGCTTATGCCCCCAAGACGAAAGTCACAAAGAAAATCAACCTGCTCAACCCCGAAGGCATCATGCCCATACTCTCCTTGTGGTGGAGCACGGAGGGCTGCACGCTCTCCGTGGACGAACTTGCCAAAATGTTCAAGAAGCAAATCGCGTTCTGCGAGAAGCTCGCCAACAAGGAAGACTTGACAATCAATGATGAAAGCGTTGAATACGTGGACGAAGTTAAAGCCAAATAATCATGGAAATACAAATAAATATTTGGGTTAAACCGAAAGAACAAAGAAGCAATTCCTACAAATACTTCGGCTCTTCTTTCGAGTTTCATGCCGGGGAAAGGCTCATGAGGGACTTTGACATTTCCACGGATGAAAACGTCAAGGAGATTGAACAACTGCGGCAGTTGGCACTTGAAATCAGGGAACTAATACGGAAGAGGGATATTGTCTCTATCAGGGAGGAGGCCTGTAATATCCGACGTTCCACCTGAAACAGGACTTTCTGTGTAGATGGTTCCGACAAACACCTCATAAGGGCAATCCGTCTCGTATTCGCCACCACCAGCCATATATAACTTGGCTTTCCCGTCAAGAGCCTTTGCCACGGCCACGACGTAATCAAGGTTGATGAATGTGACATCTGATGGTTTTGACATCTGAAGTTTGATGAATTTACTCATAATGATTGAATTTTAATTGGACAATGCAAAGATAACAAAAAAAGGAGGGCAACGCCGTACGCCGTTGATTGGATTTTGATTGGACAGCTTGATTCGCTCGCGGTTACGGCTTGTCTTTCCTTTACTAAACGATAAAAACAATGAACCACAATCCCGATGAATACTACAATCGCACGGAAGTCTCGAACTCCGACCTCACAGCCCTGCGCGACATACTCCATCCCCGGCAGCAGTTCGGCGACCGCGAGGCGGCGTTCCGTTTCGGCACGTTGGTCGATGCCCTCATCACCGAACCGGACCGCGTGGACTACTACCGCTTCACTGTGGATGACGTGCAATACACCGATGACGAGTTCCTCCATGCCAAGGAAATGCAACAAGCCCTGCGCATGGAGGCGCGGCGCGACGCCTTTCTTGCCAAGGTATTGGAACTGGCCGACACGCAACGCTTCATGGTCAACCGCGCCCAACAGTTCAGCTACTGCGAATACCCCTTCTCGCTTGACACCCGTTGCAAGTGGGACTGGTACCTGCCGGCCTTCGGCTTCGGCGGCGACTTGAAAACCACGTTCGCCGCCTCGCAGCAGGAGTTTGACGAAGCCCTCGACTTCTTCGACTGGGACCGTAGCCGGGCATGGTACATGGACATCGCCCGCAGCGACCGTGATTTCATCTACGCCATAAGCAAAAAGAATTGCCGGGTGTTCAAGAAGTTCATCAGCCGTGGCGACGGGACATACAACCGTGGCCGGGAGAAGTACGAGGAGCTTGCTTTCCAGTGGTGGCTGTTAACCCCTAAAAACATAGCGTGATATGGACATCTATTGCCGTGTGACCCCCTATGGCCTTGTGCCGCTCTATGAGAGCGATTACGACCTGAAGAAGCGCCTGCGTGTCGGCTCCACCGTCCGTTGCCGTGTCAGCCAACCGCGCAACTACGAGTTCCATAAGAAGTTCTTTGCGCTTGTCCGGCTGACGTTCGACAATCTGCCTTTTCCGCTCGTCGGGCGGTGGGCCATACGCAGCATGGACGACATGCTGCGCCGCTTCAAACGCGACCTCGGATATTTCACGTCGTCAGTCAACGAGCTTGGCGAACGTGAGATAGAGTACCGCAGCATATCCTTCGCCGCGATGGACGAGCACGAATTCGAAGCGTTCTACGAAAATTGCGTCAACCTCGTGCTCCACAAGTACCTGTCCGGCACCGACCGGCAGGAATTGATCGAGGAAGTTCAAAAATTCAAATAAACTGAAAATCATGGAAAGAGCAGGAATATATTTCTACATGCGCCGCGGACGCACATTCCGCATCTACCGCCGCCACGACAACGAAGACGGGACGGGAGGAACCGCCGCGCCCGTGGCCGGTGAACACGTCTTCTACACCCAACAGGATGCCCGGGACCGCGTGTACGAACTCAACGGATGGAGGCCAAAGAAATGACTGCGGGATTGAAACACCGTCTCCGCGTCGAGCCTTACCCCTACCAACGGGAGGGCATCGCCTACGGCTTGGACAAGAAACGCCTCATTATTGGTGACGAACCGGGCTTGGGCAAAACCCTGCAAAGCATCGGTATTGTAGACACGGCAGACGCATACCCCTGCCTTGTCATCTGCCCCTCCTCGCTCAAGATAAACTGGCAGCGCGAGTTCGAAAAGTTCACCGACAAAAAGGCACTCGTCCTCGACAACTCCACGCGCACCACATGGCCGTACCTCCTGAAGATGGCGATGTACCATGTGGCCGTGGTCAACTACGAGAGTCTGCGCAAGTTCTTCGTGTGGGACATAAAAGGAGGAAAGTCCTTCCGCCTGAAGGATGTCGTCTTCTGTCCCCACATACGCATGTTCCGTAGCATCATCATCGACGAAAGCCACCGCGTCAAAGACCCCGCCGCGCAGCAGGCCATCTTCACAAAGGGGATCACAACGGGTAAGGAATGGATAATCCTCCTCTCCGGAACGCCGGTCGTCAACCGCCCGGAAGACTTGGTGGCGCAGCTCTCCATCATGGGCAGGCTTCAGGAGTTCGGCGGACGCACCAAGTTCATGGCCGACTATTGCACAGACCCGAAAGACAAAAAAGCCGAACCGGCCATCCCTCTTTCCGTTCTAAGCGACACGTTGTATGCCAACTGCATGATACGCCGCGAGAAAGCCAAGGTGCTGCCGCAGCTCCCCGACAAGACACGTGTAGACCTTTATGTGGACATCAGTAATATGCCCGAATACAACCTTGCCGCAGCCGACCTTGCCGCCTACCTAAGCCAGTACACCGGATGCACCGACTGGGAGATACGCAGCAAGATGCGCATGGAAGCCCTTGTGCGCTTCATGACGTTGCGCAAGCTTGCCACGTTGGGCAAGGTCGCACAGGCAGTCGATTTCATCCGCACGTTCCTCGAAAACGGCAAGAAACTCATCGTCTTCTGCTCGCTACATGAGGTTGTCGACCAACTGCTGAAGTTCTTCCCCAAGGCGGTTACAGTCACCGGGCGCGACACGTCGGCAAACAAACAGGCATCCGTCGATGCCTTCCAGAACAATCCCGGCACGATGCTCATCATCTGCTCCATCAAGGCGGCGGGAGTGGGATTGACGCTCACGGCCTCCTCCAATGTGGCTTTCATCGAATTGGCCTGGACCTATGCCGACTGCTGCCAGTGCGAAGACCGTGCCCACCGCATAGGGCAGAAGGACAATGTGACGTGCTACTACCTGCTTGGCAGGGGAACGATAGACCAGACCGTCTACTCGCTCATTCATCGCAAGAAGTCCATTGCCGCCGAGATAATGAACGCTGACGATGACATACCTACTGATGAAATGTATTTTAATGAATTGGTATCAATGTTCTTAAATCAGGACGCTGAATAAAAAACTTTCAAAACATGAAGAAAATGACGAAACAAGAAATCATTGAGCAAATCACGGAGCAAACAGGCTTGCGACGCTCCGAAGCCAAAAAGGCCGTCGAAAGCATGATGGACATTCTCTCACAGGCTTTCGCAAAAGGCAATAACGTGTACCTCCGTGGATTCGGCACCTTTATGGTACGGCAAGCCAAGGAGAAGAAGGCACGTATTGTCGCCACGGGGGAGGAATGTATCGTCCCGTCCCACCGTACCGTGAAATTCAAACCCAGTATGGAACTTAAAAACAAATTGAAATGAGATTTTTTGAATGTGGCATCCGCTACGAAAAGACGTTGGAAAACGGGATGCAGAAGAAAGTGACGGAATTGTATATCGTGGATGCCCTGTCATTCACAGAAGCAGAAAAGCGCGTCACCGAAGAAATGAAATGGTTTATCAGCGGTGAGTTCGAGGTGGTTTCCGAGAAAATCACCAAATACTCCGAACTGGTGGAAACTTCCGACGGCGACAAGTGGTACAAGGCCAAAGTCAATTTCATCACGATTGACGAAAAAAGCGGGGCGGAGAAGAAACAGGCTTTCTTCTACCTCATACAGGCAAACGACATCGACCATGCACGTAAGCGGCTCAATGAATACATGAAAGGCTCCATGGCCGACTGGGAGTGCGAAGCCTTGCAGGAGACAAAGGTAATGGATGTCTTCCTCTACAGCACGGAAGAGCAAAAGGACAAGGAAGAAGACTTGAAAAAGATATGCGCAAGCCCCGGAATCCAAAAAGCCGCAAAAAGGTTCGTCGACAGCATACCCGACGGACAGAAGGTGACGATCAGTTCGCCCGGCTTCAAAGATGCGGTCATAGATAAAACACACGGCCATGAAGAGGATGACGCTTGACGAACTGTTGGCCGCAGCCAACAAGCTATCCGCACGGCGAACAAACGGGCCGTTACGGCCCCCATCCGACGAGGAACACCGCTTGCAGGTGGCATGTGTGCGGTGGTTCAACCTTAAATACCCACATTTGAAGGGGCGGCTTTTCGCTGTCCCCAACGGTGGACGGCGCGACGCAGTGACCGGCGCACGGCTGAAAGCCGAAGGAGTGGTGGCCGGGGTGGCCGACCTCGTCCTCCTGAAAAGGAACCGATGCTTTGGAGCGTTGCTCATCGAAATGAAGACGATGAAAGGCAGGCAAAATGACAGCCAACGATGGTGGCAGTCGGCCATTACAAAAAATGATGAGTATAAATACGTGGTCTGCCGCTCCTTTGACGGTTTCATCCGCGAAGTGGAACGGTACCTGAACGACACAGAGAGATATGGGCAATAGGGAAAACAACTATTTCAGCCATGACAGCAACGCACGGAACAGCGACAAGCTGATACGGCTGCGCATGCGCCACAAGGCAGCCGGTTACGGTGTCTATTTCATGATCCTTGAACGGTTGAGGGAAGAGCCGGGTTACATGAGTGTCAAAGATTACAATATGATAGCCTTTGACCTTCGTGAGGATGCCTCCCTGATAAAGTCCGTAGTTGAAGATTTCGGGTTATTTGTCTTTACCGAAGACGGTAAGTACTTCTACTCCGAAAGTTTCAAACGGAGAATGGCCATAAAGGACGAAAAGGCGAAACGGCAATCCGAAGCCGGGCGCAAAGCCATGGAAAAGAGGTGGAAAAAGGAGACCGGTAGGCAAGAAGGAGATAACCAACTTATAAGTAACCTACCCGAAAACGGTAACATGCTTATAACAGAGCCATCCGAAAGTGATAACAAGGAAAGTAAAGGAAAGGAAAGAAAAGAAAAGGAAATAGATAAAGAAAAAAACAAAGAAACAAACACGTGCGAGGAATCTGAAAAAACTGTGGAAGAAAAATGCATGATGACCTTCAAGTACTTCAACGACATGACCGCCTACTACCACAGCTCTATCAAGCCCGTGAAAGTACTTACTCAGGAACGCATGCGGAAATTGGAGAACGTGGTCCGTCGCTACGACCGGAAACAGATAGCTTCAGCCATACGCAACGCCATGAACAGCGATTTCCTCAACGGGCGCACGGCACGCCGGAAGATGCCCGCCGATTTCGATTGGATATTTGAAGAACGCAATTTCACAAAAATATTTGAAGGAAGTATATGAACCACAATTCTAAAAACCATTGGACGCCTGCCGAACTCCACTTCCTGGAAAAGAACTACGGCTTCATGCCCACGCATGATATTGCCGTTTGGTTGTCCCGGCATTCACTCAGTTCCATCTACCAGAAGGCATCCGCTTACGGCCTGACACAGAAATATCCGGAAGCCAAAGAATACCATTCCCTCAAATACCGCAGCATGACGGTCAGGGAACAAGCTTGTGAGATGGGGATGTCGTATTCGGCCGTGTGGAGGAACCGCAGGAAAAAAGTGGTATGACAATTTATTTTTAGACGAAAAATAGAAATAAAAATGGAAAAGAAATTTGAACTTACAGACAAATTCGTGATAAATGCCTTTGGAATCAAACTGTTCCAAATCAAGTGTACCAAATCCTTCAAATATGCCAATGAGGGTGATTTAGGTGGGTATGTGGAAAAAGAAGATAACCTTTCTCAGTCCGGCGATGCTTGGGTGTCCGGCAAAGCTTGGGTGTCCGGCGATGCTCAGGTGTACGGCAATGCTCGGGTGTCCGGCAATGCTCGGGTGTCCGACAATGCTCGGGTGTCCGACAATGCTCGGGTGTCCGGCGATGCTCAGGTGTACGGCAAAGCTTGGGTGTCCGGCGATGCTTGGGTGTACGGCGATGCTCAGGTGTACGGCGATGCTTGGGTGTACGGCGATGCTCAGGTGTACGGCAATGCTCGGGTTGAGAACAATCACATGCACTGTGGCTTTGATTGTTTCGGTTCATGCAACCGACATACGCATGCTTATAAGACAAAGGGAAATAAAGTCGAAATAACCTGCGGCTGTTTCCGTGGAAGCCTGGAGGAGTTCGAGAAGAAAGTAGAGGAGACGCATAAAGGCACAATCTACGAGAAGCAATATAAAGCCATCATCAACCTGATTAAGATTAAGTTCGGAATCGATGGATAGGAAGTTGACACACGGCAGCTTGTTCAGCGGGATTGGAGGTTTTGACCTTGCCGCCGAATGGACGGGATGGACAAACGTTTTCCATTGCGAGATAAACGAATTTTGCACACGAATCTTAAACCACCATTTTCCAAATGCAGAGCACTATGCAGACATCACAAAAACCGATTTCACCCCATGGAGGGGGAGAATCGACGTTCTTTCAGGAGGGTTCCCTTGCCAACCTTTCAGCCTTGCCGGACAACGAAAGGGAGCGGGCGATGACCGTTACCTCTGGCCTCAAATGCTACGGGCTATACGGGAGATACAGCCCTCTTGGGTCGTTGGCGAGAACGTTGCTGGCATCCTCACGATGGTACAGCCCGGCGAGGAGGTTGAAGTGGGAAGCCAAACCTCTCTTTTCGGAGAGGCTGACCGAAAAAGAGTATTGCTGCGTCAAGAGTACGTCGTCGAGACCATCTGCCGAGACCTTGGAAGTGAAGGATATTCCGTCCAACCGTTTCTTATTCCGGCTTGTGCCGTCGGAGCACCGCACAGGAGGGACAGGGTCTGGTTTGTGGCAAGACTTGCTTCCGACACCCAGGGCTGTGGAAATAGTGGAACATCCGATGAAGCAGGCAGCGAGGCTGAAAGACAGGACAGGAATGAAGTTGAACAATCTATCATCGGGGGCAGCGTTCGGCCTGCTCCCAACCCCAATGGCTACGGAAGTGAGGCACGAGAAGAGGGTGATGGAATTGAAGCATGCCGGAGGGAACACCTTCCACAGCAGGAAGAACGGGGAAACGAGGCCGAACGGTTTGACGGACTGTATGGATTTCCATGGACTTCTTCCGACACCAACGGCAAGCGACAAGGAAATGGGAACGGCCAAAGACCGCAAGGATGGAAAGAGCCGGATGGGAGAGTTGAAACACTTCGTGGCCCATCAGCGTGGACAGACTTCCCAACTCAATCCCTTGTTTGTGGCGGAGATGATGGGATTTCCGGTGGATTGGACGGTATCACCTTTCCAAAGTGGCGGCAGGAATCCATCAAAGCCTACGGAAACGCGGTAGTACCGCAAGTGGTTTACGAAATATTCAAAGCAATACAAGAGACCTATGAATAATTTGGATAAGAAAATAACATACTCCATCAACCTTTTGCGCAAGGCTGAACCCATGGCCTTGCGTTTAGACCCCGAGAATGGGTTTTATCTGGCTTTCTCCGGTGGAAAAGACAGCCAAGCCCTTTACTATATCGCACAAATGGCAGGCGTGAAATTCAAGGCCCACATGAACCTTACAAGTGTAGACCCACCAGAGGTTATTCGCTTTGTGAAACGGAATTATCCAGATGTGGAGCTGATAAAGCCGAAGATGAGTATCTACGATATGGCTTTAAAAAAACATCTAATTCCGACACGAACTATTCGATGGTGCTGTGCTGAGTTTAAGGAAATGTCAGGAGCAGGAAAGGTTACGCTGACAGGCATCCGCAAGCAGGAGAGTGTACGCCGTTCTAAACGCGAGGAAGTTGAATTGGCCGGTCATAAGTTCAGCGGCATATTTGACCAATGGGAGGAACACACCGAAACGATGGTGACATGCGTCGGCGGCAAGGACAAGATACTCGTCTCGCCCATCATCTACTGGACTGAGCGTGATGTCTGGGAGTTCCTTAACGAGGTGGTGAAGGTTCCGCATTGTTCATTGTACGATGAAGGTTACAGACGGATTGGCTGCATTTTATGCCCGATGTCGAATTACAAACAAAAGATTAAAGATTGCCAACGTTTTCCCCATGCCAGACATAAGTGGATTCAGACCATCCAAAAGTTAATTGATGGTGGATATATCAACCACAACTTCCAAGATGCGGAGTTCGGCTTCAACTGGTGGATTAGCGACAAGAGCTTCTCGAAGTTCTATGCCGATGAAGTGTTGCAACAGAAAATAGATTTTGAATTATGAATGATAGTTTAATTGAAGCACTTAAATTGATTTGAATTACCAAAACAAAACTATATTACCTGTTCCTGGCAGCGATGTATGCGCTGCTGGGATAGGTGGAAAGGAGAAATAAGCATGAAAGCAATGGTTAAAGAAACAGGAGAAATTATAGAGGTATCACGGACAGAAAATATTATCACAAAAAGAGGAGTGGAGCGTCAATATGTCGATAACAAGCGAGATTGGTGTACCTACGTGCAATCAGACCTCGAATTTATTAAAGAAGAACTACACAAGGATGTAGACTGGGAGCAACGCAGATATGAGATTGCAAAGGCTGCTATGCAAGGAATACTAAGCAACGAAGAGGAAGTTGATACTGCTTGTTCGGGAGCGAAATATAAAGATAACGAAACACATACAATACCAAAGTCTGTTGCTCAATTTGCAGTTGCTTGTGCGGATGCGCTTATTGCGGAATTGAAGAAAGAAGGAGGTGATTTATGATAACGAAAGAAGATTGTATATTCTTTGAAGAGCGAGAAAAAGATACAGCTCTAAACCACTGTAAAAGAAGCCATAGTTTAGACGGAAACAATACACTATGCAAGCATTGCAGATTATGGGATTCCTATATTCCTCGAAATTCCACTAAAGAACAGATAGAAAAGGCTGTGGAGTGGCAGAATATGCCGTTTGACAAACAACCTGATTATTATGAATATTTCAATATACAATAATTCTATGACACAAGAACAATTTGACAAAGCTGTAGAACTAAACAGCAAACTTAATTTGGTCTATAGCGTGAAAAAAGAGATTGAGGGGACAGTAACTCATAGGCTATCATACATTGAACGAAATCCAAGAGAATCTGAATGTTATAATTCAGGTTGGGTTATGAACAGTGTTAATACCCTCAAAGCTATTGGTGACATTCTTGACCGACACGACATTATGATACGTCAAGAGATAGATGACGAAATCAATAAAATTAAACAAGAAATTGAAGAGTTATGAAACGAGAAGATATTGAAAAAGCAGCAAGAGATTACGCTACCGATAAAATAAACGTAAAAAGCATTATTGAGCGTAGTAGGATTAAGATTGCATTCAAAACTGGTGCAGCATGGCGCATCAACAGCGTGTGGCATGATGCAAAAGATGTACCACAGCCATTTAGGGCATTTGTGATTTTACATGATACAGAAAACGATTTTATGATGTTAACCCAACATAGTATTACTTGCGATAGTGATTATAATGTTATATATCAAGAAAATGATAATATGATAGCTTGGGCATACATCGAGGATTTGATACCTAATACGGAGGAATGAGTATGTTAGAAATCTTAGAATTTATATTTCAGGACTTTTTCCATTGGCTCGGTACGGTAATACTCATTATCTGTATTCCCTTTCCATTTAGCCATAATAGTTTCATTAGTATCAAAAATGAAAATAAGGAGGATTGACCCATGAACTTGAACGAACTGAGAGACCGTGCCTATAAGACAGCTTGCGAACACGGTTGGCACGAAGAAGAATACAGTAACGAACATTACCTCTGCCTGGTCATATCCGAACTGATGGAAGCCTTGGAAGCGGACCGGAAAGGAAAACATTCTGATGTAGCAAAATTCAAGGAATGGCAAGGGAACAGTATTCCACTAACCGAAGAAACAAGGTCGAGAAGATTCAAAGAAGACTTTGAAGCATATATCAAAGGAACTGTCGAGGAAGAACTTGCAGATGCCTGCATCCGGTTGCTTGATTATTGGGGAACAACCAATTTTGTAATAGATGATTCATGTTCGGAAGATGAAGTAATTGAAGAATTTTCGCGCATATTCAAAAGAAAAACATTCACTGAATCCATATTCAATATCGTAACCTCAATAACAAGATTTGAAATACAGATTGCCTTTCTAAAGATATTTGGACTTGCCGAACATATTGGAATAGACCTTGCTTGGCACATCGAAAAGAAGATGCGCTACAACGAACTTAGGAGTTTTAAACACGGAAATAAAAAGTATTAAACGATGAAAAATAAACTAATAGCAGCAATCGCAACCGTTTTGTTCATGTCCGCAGCCATAGCCTTTCCGTGGCTTTTTGAAGAATACCTTTTATTCAGAATCATAGCTGTAACCATATTGTTCGTGGTCTTGACGACTTTAGTTTACAAATTTGTCAAGCTCATCCTTGACGACCACGATGAAACGAAACGCAAGAAAACAGATAAATAATTGCATTATAATTATTTGCAGCATTGATATAATTATATAGTAATTATTTTGTATATTTGTATATGATAAAATATTTGTTATGAGCAACTATATACCTCTTATTAAACCAAAAGGCCGACCACCCTTGTACACTCCCAATAAACTATGGGAAGCATTTGAGCGTTATGTCAAGTGGGCTGAAGACAACCCTATTAAAATTGATTGCGTTTATTCAAAGCATAAAAAATCAAGAGATGAAGAAAAAACATCACAGAGGCGAACGGAGGAAAAACCACGTTTGTTATCCATTAATGGATTCTTGCTTTTTATTGGGTTAAGTGATTCATGGTGGTCTGCATTGGGAAATGATTTTTTGGGGGTCAAATCAGCTATAAAAACCTACTGCGAAATGGGACAGATAGAATACGCTGCAATGGGGATATTCAACGCCAATATCATCAGCAGGTTGCTTGGATTGGCCGACAAATCAAAAATTGAACATTCCGGTAATGTAAGAACAGGGCTGAACATAATAGTATCTGATGAGGAAACGGCAGAACTCGTAAGAAGGTTGAAAGATAAATGACGGCAACGAAAGTGTATAAGGAAAGTTTGTCCGCGTTCTTGGGTGGGGCACGCGTAATAGCCAACAGAGGGGGTACGCGTTCGGGGAAAACATACTCGGTCGTGTCCCTTTTGTTGACTATCATTTTCAGTTCTGAAAAGAAAAGGGTAATAGACATTATTTCCGAATCCATCCCACATCTGAAACGTGGTGCCATCCAAGACTTCACCAATATAATAGATACGGAAATGTTGGTGGAGGGTGTTGATTATGAATCCAACCAAACGGACAAGACATATACATTCAAATCAGGGTCGCAAATACGCTTCTATTCCGCAGACGATTGGGGCAAGGTAAAAGGAGCCGGTCGGGACATACTTTTCATTAATGAGTGTAACCGCATTCCTTACGAAGTGTTCAGACAGTTAAGCGTTCGTACTCGTGAGTGCATCTTCCTTGATTGGAACCCGGACAGCGAATTTTGGTATGAACTAAAAGGAATATCAGCCAGAGTCAACACGGTGGAGATTCACTCAACCTATAAAGACAATCCATTTATTACTGCAGAACAGATTGCAGAAATAGAAAGCAACAAAGATGATGAAAACTGGTGGAAAGTTTATGGTCTTGGATTGACCGGCCGACCGCAAGGAGTTGTCTACACAAGATGGAAGCAAGTACCGGACATACCGGTTGAAGCTAAATTGGTGGCAAGGGGGCTTGACTTTGGTTTTACCGTGGACCCGACCGGAATTGTTGACGTGTACATGTTGAACGGTGAATTATGGCTTGATGAACGTTGTTACATGCGTGGAATGACAAATGACAAGATTGCCGATGAACTACGTGGCCTTCCCGGGTCAACAGTTGCAGACAGTGCCGAGCAAAAAAGCATCACGGAAATATACAATTACGGTATCAGGGGGATAGAACCGGCAGAAAAGGGTGCGGATTCCGTACGTAACGGTATCCAGATTCTTCAAAGGTACAACTTCAACATAACGAGCAGGAGCCTGAACCTGATTTATGAGATACGGAATTACAAATGGAGAGAGAACAAAATGACGGGTGAGTTCTTGAATGAACCAATCGACAAGTTTAACCACCTCTTAGATGCGGTCAGATATGTAGCCCTGAATTATTTGAAAGAAAAGAAACCTGTCAGGCGACCGCGTTCAAGATATATTGAGTTATGATATGACAGTACGTGAATTTTTGCACATAAGCGAGTTTATTTCTGATTATGATAATCTTATCAGAATGGCAAAAGAAATCAAGCCATCGCAATTTGTGTGCGGTGTGAGCAAGCCTGACACTATTAATGACATCACAATGGGAAAACTCATGGAGTTGCAATCAATTTCCAATGATGCTGATTTTCTTATATTGCCTTGTAAGATCCTTTTGGGGGTCAGTGAAGAAACCATATTAAACGAAGATGTGCAGGCCGTCCTATCATTTTCTTTCTGGGTTTTAAAAGAAGTGGAACGGGTTAACAAGCTGTTTTCAAAAGCAAGTGTCGCCCCTACACCTGAAGAACAACAGGCCGGTATTGAGAATTTGAAGTTTGGAATGTTTGGCTTGTTGGACTATTACGCCACACGCATGCACATACCAGACCATGGGGATGTTGAAAAGGTTCCATGGATTCGGGTGTACAAGTGCCTCGACATGGACACAAAGCGGATGAAGTTTGAAAGAAGATTACGTAACATCATAACGAAGAAAAGGAAATGAAAGAAGAAAGCAAATACAGGAGACCGGATGGTTTTCAATCCATAGAGGATAAAATAAGGCTTGTGGCAAGTGAAATGAAATGTGTGCAATACATATTTGAGAACTGGCAAACGGCAAATGTGAAGCTTGACAGCACGGCATTACCGGCCATGCTCAATGTCCTTCCGGCAAGCGGGGTCATGAAGTTTGGCCAACAACAAATAAAGGACTATCCTAATAGTTTGTTTGCCTTCATGGACAAGGTTGATTTGGATTTCGATGGTGAAGAAGCAGATGTCGTGGTGGAACGATGCAAGGCATACGCGCAAGAATTTATAATGAGGGTGAACAAATCCGGATTGTTTGAACCTGTCTATGGGGAAATCCCGTATTCCATCTTTTATGACAGGCTTGACGTAAATGTGGCCGGGGTCACTATTGAAGTGCAATTAAAAGAGACAAAAGGATTGGTTCTGTGTCCGTCAAAGAGCATAGAGGAGGTAATTTATGGAAATGACAGTAACCCGTGCGGATGTACAGAAAATACTCGGTGACGAACTGGAGGCATTACAGTCCCGAATATATTTATTTATAAACAATACAATAATATAAATAACTAAAAGAAAATAAATCAAGAAATTAAGTAATATCCTATATTTGAATGAATCCTTATATTTATTCGTTATTTACGTTATTATGGTTACTTTTTTGTTACCCGAAATGAAAATAGGAAATAGTACCTTTATGGCACGGTTTAAAATCAAAAGATTATGGCACGCAAGAAGACTATTTTAAAGGCCAAGGAACCCGTAAAATTGAGGGTGAAGAAGTTGGCCAACGGAAACGGCAGTTTGTACCTTGATATGAACTACAAGGGCAAAAGGTCGTATGAGTTCCTTAAAATGTACCTCATCCCCGAGGTGAACGCATCCGCACGCATACAGAACGAAAACACAATGAATGCAGCGAACGCCATCAAAGCCCAACGGATAATGGAGATGAACAACGAACGGGCGGGCATATCGAGTGCGCGGACACGTTCAAAAATGCTTTTGATGGACTTGATAAGGATATACATCAAAAGGAAAGAGGAGGCACAGAGCAGCCCCAACACCATAAGGACGTATAAGAACCTTGTTTTTTCTTTGAATGAATGGAAAGGCGAATCGATAAACCGCGTGCCGTTGAAAGACGTGGACAAGGATTTTTGCATTTCCTATTTGCGATACCTCCGGACGGCAAAAATGAAGTGTGGCAAACCATATTCAAAGGGCACGGCTGAATTATATTCCCGTTTGTTAAAAGTCGTTCTTGGTTATGCCGTCCGGAATGATATTATACAGTTCAACCCATTCGACAAGATAGACCGGGAAGAGAAGATAAAAGTACCCGAAACATCGAGGGCGTTTTTGACCGTTGACGAACTCCGCAAGATGATAGAAACGCCAACGAAAAACGAAACTTTAAAACGGGCTTTCCTGTTTGCTTGTTTCTGTGGCCTGCGTATTAGCGACATCCGCGCCCTACGATGGGGAAACATTACCTACGAAAACGGCATATATTCCGTTTCCCTGACCATGAAAAAGACCGGGCGGCCTATTACCGTTCCTTTATCAAAAGAGGCTTTAAAATGGCTTCCCGTGCGTGAGGGGTGGGAATCGGACGAAGACAAGGTTTTTAACACCTCATTTACGCAAACGGTCATCTGTCGCCATTTAGGGCGGTTGGTAAGGGATGCCGGGATAACGAAGCATATTTCTTTCCACGTGAGCCGCCACACGTTCGCCACCATGATGCTGACCCTTGGGGCTGACTTATACACGGTGTCAAAGCTGTTAGGACATACCAACATAACCACCACACAAATATACGCCAAACTGGTAGACCAAAAGAAAGTGGATGCCGTAAACCTGATTAACAACGTTTTTAATGATTGAGATATGGAGACAACAAGAATGAACGAATATGCGCAAATGATACGCAAGGGAGTGGATTTTTTCGGACGCTATACGATGGGCGTAAGGTTTACCGACATAAAAAGGACTGCAAGGTATATCAATGTAGGCACGCCCCCGGTGACTTGTGAAGAACTGGAAGAAGCAAGACGGATGTTCAACGAAGAAGCATTAAGGAACATCGAGAAACACGGCTTGGACTTCGTTTCGGAAGTCGTGCGCCGGGCATTCCCCTACATACCACGCCAACGCCTTTTTAACCTGTTTGACATGCTTGCAAGGTCGCAACAATTAAACGCCGCCGAAGTGCTGCACAAGCTTATAAGCACAAACCCCATGGCCGTTTGTGAGGAACCGGAAGCGGTGGAAGATCCGGAAGAACCGGACGGACACGAAGAAGCACCGGAAGCGGAAGCCCCAACGCCTGCAAGCATGCCCGAGCTTATGGCCATGGAGAAAGGGCGCAAGCTGTTGGAACGGTTGGAGGCCAACGGTTATTGCCAAAAGGACGGGAATGGCTACAAATGGGCGAAAAGTTGGGCTTTGTACGGTTTCATGGTTGACAAGGCGAGCGAGATGCTATATTTGAGGCAAGAAGACGGGCGTTTGCCGTGGAGAATATTTGCGGAGGTGTTCAATATGCCCACCAATGGAGAAAGGACAGCAAAAAACACGGTAATAAATTATAATAAAAGTGGCAAGAAACCCAACGGGGCACACACTTTGGGCGATATCATCTACAACATTTAAGTAAAACCAAAACTGTTAAAGAATAACGGAGTACATAGGTATTCCGTTATTTTGTTTTAAAATACTATTACTTTCAATGTTACATCATAATGACATCATAATGATATAACTTTTTTATTTACAAAACACTCTATACCTTTGCATCATGTCAAACCCCGGGAGGCTGCGGCCGAAGCCTTTCGATTAAAATGCAAAAGTAATGAATAGTAATCAAATAACAGAAGAATTAGCCTTTAGGATTTTAGGAGGCATCCGAGAACTCACGGAGGAAGTGAAAAACTTGAATGTTACAAACATTCTTACAAAGAACGTGCTAACATTTGAGGAGGTCATGATGTTGACCGGGTTAAGCCGCAGCCACCTCTACACGCTCACGAGCAAAAAGGCAATACCGCACGCCAAGCGCGGGAAGATGCTGTATTTCGACCGTGCCGAGATAGAAGCCTGGTTGATGGAGAACCGCGTACAAACGGATGAGGAGGCCGCACGGGCGGCAGTGGCTTACATAGCTTCAAAAAAATAGTGGGGGACTGAATCATGAAGAAACATAATATCAGCCCCACACCTTTAGCACGCAAGTGCAAAGGTATGGAATCGGAAAGAGAAATACAAGCGTTCCGGAAGCTTTTTTTATCCGGTGGCAAGTTCACGGCCAAGGAGTTGAACCAGTTGACAGGCAGTAACGATGCCCGGAAATATATATCCCGTCTCCGTGCGGAGGGTTGGGATATAGAGGACATGCTGCAGGATGATGGAAGCAAAATATATTGGCTTTCCATGAAAGGAGGTGAGAAATGACCGACATAACACAACGTATTACCGTGGAGCTTGACGATGAGAAAGCACAATCTTTGGGCATCTCACCCGAAATCATGGAGATTATCAAGAAAACACGGTTGGATTTGTCGAAGTTTGACGGATTAACAGATGATGAGCTATGAATGAGACGAAAGAGATAATAGATAGTATTGCCGTGGAACTTGGCAAAGAAACAGTAGCGGGATTGCAAGAGTGCGGAAAGAGCTATTTTAAGTACGTCCTTGATTTGTCCCTACCAACGAACGAGACGAAATACATGCTTTCGATTGGTGGTGTCGATACAATCCCGTCCGGTGAACTCATAGGGATAAAGGGGCGTGCAAAAATGGGAAAATCGCAATTCGGTTACTATCTCATTTCCGTTTTGCTTGCCGGGCAATCCCGTGGCACTGTGAGGCCGTTGCAAGCGCGCTACAAGGTTTTGTTATTCGACACGGAACAATCAAAGGAGAGCCTAAAGAAATGTTGCCAAAGGGCATTAAGGTACGCCGGACTTCCGGACAACAAGAACGACATTCGTTTCATCCCGTTCTTTCTGCGTCCTTTATCCGTAGAGGAACGCCGGGCGGTGATAGCCGATGCCATAGAGGGCGAAAAGCCGGACATTGTTTTCATCGACGGGGTGCGTGACTTGCTTCATGACTTCAACAGTTTGGAGCAAAGCGGCGAGTTAATACAGTGGCTCATGACCCTTATTTCCGATTTCGGATGTACGATCGTGTGTGTGCTCCACCAGAACAAGGCGAAAGATGATGCAAACATGCGCGGCCATCTTGGCACGGAGTTGCTAAACAAGCTTTCCGACTGTTTCGAGGTATCAAAGAAAGACGGTGCTTTCATGGTCACATGTACCGACAGCCGTAATGTCGTATGCGGTGACGTTGCTTTCTCCATCAATGCAAAGGGGGATTTCACGGAGGCCGAGACGGTAAAGGACATGAAAGATGCCGATTTTTTAGAAAAGGCGAAACGCATTCTAAAACTTTGCTATGACAAAAAAGAGTGTTACGGGCGTAATGAGCTAGCGCGTGCGTACGCTCTTGAATCCACTTTGAGCGAAAGCACGGCACGTAGGGAAATCAGAAAGGCAAAGGATAAAAACCTACTTTATGTCGGGTCAAACGAAAAATATTACTTGTCTACGTAATGGGGTGGGTAATTGGCTTGGTTTGTGGGGTGGGTCATTGGGAGGTAATACTACGTATTAATACCTCCCCATGTGACCCCACTTTGACCCCAACACATTCTGCCGGGTCATGACCCCACTTTGACCCACTTTGACCCACTTTAAAAACGAAGTATAAAACCCAAACTTAAAAAATGATTTTTTGATATGTGGAAAGAAATAAAAGGATTCAGTAGATACGAGGTGAGCGACACCGGAGAAGTCAGGAACAAGGAAACGGGCGAGATAATAAAGCAGTCAACCTCTAAGGACGGAATAAAAAGCGTGAATTTCATGATGAACGACAAAGGGGAATACAAAAAACTATACGTCCATAGGCTTGTAGCGATTTCCTTGGTTGAACGAATGAACAAAAAAGCAAACCGCGTGCGCTTCATTGATGGTAACAAGAACAATATAACGCCTGAAAATCTGGAATGGTGCACGATGCGCCAACTGTTGCAAGCTGAAAAAGCCCGGAAATCACACGATGTAAAACCCAACTTAAAAACAGAAGAAAATGGAATCAGAAAATAAAATCTTAAAGCCCGTGAAGTACGTGGCGATATGTACCAAGGTCGAGAACGTGGACACCTTGTTTGCCCTTTATGGGTTGGTGCCGGAAAATTTCAGAATGCAGTCATTCAGCGATGCGCGTGCGCTTTGTGAGGGTGGCGGGGTTTACTTGGCGTTGTTTGACGGTTGCCTGTTTGCCGGGGCTTCTTTGACGGAGGTAAACGAATGGCACGCCCCGTCAGCCTGCCACATGTCGGTAACTGTTGACAACTTCATATTTGCCATGCTTTTGCGCTATGCTTTCGAGTTCAACCCAAATACTTCCGGCCATGAGTGAGTATAAATACAGCTTGCAGAAGTACACCGGGCGAGGAAGCCGCCACACTTGCCCGGCGTGCGGCCGGCCTCATTGCTTCACGCTTTACGTCGATGCCATGGGCAACCCGTTGGCCGGGGACGTGGGACGGTGCGAGCATGTGAACAGTTGCGGATACGAGAAAACGCCAAGGATGTACTTTGACGAGAACCCACAGGAAAGGGGGCGCCACAATACCGCGCCCTCCTACACGCAGCCCAAGAAAGATGCGCAACCGGACTACATACCGTTTTCCTTGATACGGAAGAGCGAGGGCATGGCGAGCAACCTTGTGGGATACCTTGCGAAGTATTTCAAGGCCGGAGACCTGAAAACAGCCGTGGCCCAATACCATTTGGGGTGCACCAGGAAAGGCGAGACCATATTTCCGCAAATAGACCGTTTGGGGATGTGCCGCACGGGCAAGGTCATGCAGTACGGTGCGGACGGCCACAGAGTGAAAGGCGATTTCGATGCGGTGGACTGGCTCCATGCCCGGTACATGAAGAAGCAGGGCAAGGCGGCGCACGAGTTCCACCTCAGACAGTGCCTTTTCGGTGAACACCTTTTGCCCAAGCGTCCGGAAGACACCGTTTGCATCACGGAGAGCGAGAAAGCCGCCGTAATCGCCTCCATGGTGTTCCCCTCTTGCGTGTGGGTGTCATGCGGCGGCAAGCACGGCCTAAGCCCTGAACGGTGCAAGCCGTTGGCCGGTCGCCGGGCGGTAGTGTTCCCTGATGCCGATGCCGTGGAAGAATGGACGGCGAAAACAAAGGCTTTGGGCTTTTGCCGTTCCGTCCGGGTGTCAGAATGGGCAAAGGACGAGCCGAAAGGAAGCAAGCGGGACATAGCGGACTTGATACTGGAGGATAAAGCCCGGTCGCAGGCGAAGCCCACCACGATAGGCGATGTCTTACGGTGGAACCAAGAATTAGGATTTCCAAAGGAACGGTTTTCCATCAATGTTTGACACATGCCCGTCAGGCTTGAAAGGATTCGATTTGCGGCCTTTTCGCCACTTTGGTAGTACTTCTATCGTTGAGGCTTGGGAAAATGGCTTAAAACGCAAATATGGGTGTTTTGGGAAGCTGCCGAAAAAAGTCGATTTTAAGGCGTTGTTTTTCTCCTGACGGTAGGAAGTACCGCAAAGGGCGTGAAAGTGCCGCAAATCGAAACGGTGTAAGCCATACGGGCATATTTGAGGACTAAAATACAAAGACAATGGAAATAGAAACGATACACGGGCAGATTATCGCCAAGGCCAACCACTACCAAGCCGTACCGGGAAAGGGAGGCGCAAAGCGGATTATCAAGGACGGAAAGATACGCGCCTACGAACGCAGTTTTATGCAGCAATGCCGTATATACCGGAACAGGCACATTTCAGGGCGTTTCCGGCTGTTTGTACGGGTGTTCCATGGTTCGGTACGCTTTGACCTTGACAACAGCCTGAAAACGCTTTTGGACTGTTTGCAGATGGTGGGAGCAATCACGGATGATAAACTTTGCTTTCAGATAGAAGCGGAAAAGAGAATTGACAAGTATCACCCCCGTATAGAGTTCGCTCTTTTGGAGGTGAACGAGCAGAAACAATTATTTGTGTAACATAAAAATCATAATGGATTATGGCAAAACTTAACAGCAAGATGCTTGAAACTTGTACCGAATGGATAAGCGAAAACGGCCTTTCAGGGCGGTGCGGGGCAAAGGTTAAGGACTTTTGCGAACAGATGGGAATAAGCAAAACAACTTATTACAACTGGATGGGAAATGTTTACTTTGTTGACGCTATAAAAAAAGGAAATGAAATGTTTGAGGACAAGGTAAGGAATGAGGTCGTGCAATCCTTGATAAAATCCGCCACGGGATACGATTACACGGAAGTACGAACCAAGGTAAACGAGAACGGCACAACGGAAACAACCACCACGACAAAGCACGTCATGCCCAATGTAACGGCGTGCATCTTCCTGCTTACGAACATAGCACCGGAACACTGGAAACACAAGCAGGAAATAAAAGGGTTGGAGACACAGGCCACCGTACTAAACATAACGGTACAAGACGATGAAACAAAGAAGCTTTTGGAAAAATTACGCGAGAAATAAAGTGATTATACTATAATTGTTTTTAAAATCAAAAAGGTTATGGAAATTAATGAAATAAAAGAAAGGGTATTTGCTTCGTTGGTTGATGCGGCAATAGGTTGCGAAACCACGGTGACAGTAAAAAAGAAGGGATTTGGAAAGGTAGAGGAAATCACAACGGTAACAAGGCGTTTGCCTCCGGATGTTGATGCCTGTATATTCTTGCTGACAAACGCAGACCCGGAAACATGGAAAAACAGGCGTGAAGAACGTTTGGCAATCATGGCCAAGGTGAATGCAGCATCAAAAGTCCTGCATGTGGGCGATGATGCCGGAAAACATTAACACTTTTTATTTTTCGGGGGTCAAATCAGCGATAAAAACAGCTTGTTTTTGTAGACAAAAAACAATTATATCATAATTATTTTGTATATTTGCAGTGATTAAAAAATATAAGTCATGACAGTATTAGAACTTTATCAACAAGGAAAGTCTTTATTTGACCTGATGGACAGGAAAAACCTGTATTTAAAGGGTTATTACGGCTATGTGCCGTTGGTGAACGAGATGAAAAGGCGTTTGATTAACGGACAGGATTTCGATGTGGCGGCAAAGGAAGTGGGGCGCAAATTCGTGGTACACTCCAAAAAGGTGCAACACTTGTATAACTACATGATGCGGGATGTTGATGCGATTCCAGACCGTAGAGATTTTGGAAATGTGAGAAAGTGATATATTATTTTTCTTTCATCGGTTTTTGATTTTGATTATTGGTTTTTTTGAGGTTCTAAGATTTAGAATAACATGACGGACGCCCGGCGGTAGAGGTTGCTTGCCGGGCGTTTTTAAGGATTGACGTTTGTTCTTGCTTATCCATATATTTTTTGGGTTTAATAAACTATGGTTCGCCCGGTTGCCCGTGACGGGTGGCCGGGTGTTTTTGTCACCTGAATTTCTGGGGGGTCAATTCGCCTATAAAAAACTTCGATTTTAAGCCGCTGTTTTCCGGTTCCTGATATGTTGCCCACCAATGCCGGAAAACGGCCGGAGAACGAACGAAGGGACGCTGTACGCTTGTCTTTTGATACCGGAAACCTCGACCAAGGGAAAATAAAAAACGGATGGCCGAACCGCCACCCGTGCAAGATTGGGTCACGTGTATTTGACCCACCATGACCCACCACGTGAAAGGTAGGACAACCTTGTAAAATGGCCTATACCGGCCTGCCTCCGTCCACGATGGACAAATACCTTTCCAAAGATGCCGTTTCCGCTTCGATTACGAGCGTTTGAAACGGTGTCGGGTTGTCCTCTACATGTGAAGCCTCCAAAGCCTTGTAGTAGCTTATCTTTGCCTCGTTTGAACCCTTTAGGTTTACGATTGTGTAACCGTTGCGTAGCAAATACAAATTCATCAAGAGCCTTGATGTACGCCCGTTCCCGTCAATAAAAGGATGGATGCGTACAAGCTCGTCATGGAGGTAAGCGGAGATAAGAACCGGGTGGACGTGCTCTGCCTCCATGCCGGTGAACCTTAGCATAAAGTCTTCCATTTGCTTTTCTATCAAATAAGGTTGCGGGGGCATGTGTCGGCTTCCTGAAATCATTACCGGGACGGTACGATAACGCCCGGCATTCTCCTTATTGATGCCGTGCAAAACAATGGCGTGTATTTCCTTTATCGTCCTTTCGTTTATCCCTATGTCCTGACGGGCTATGTCTTTGATAAATTCAACGGCTTGCGCGTGGTTGATGGCCTCCAGGTGTTCACGCATGGACTTGCCGGAGATGGTTACGCCCTCATTCACCACAAGCGCGGTTTCCTGCAAGGTGAGCGTGTTCCCCTCGATGCGGTTGCTTTCGTAGGTGTATTCAATGTCCAAGGCTTCCTGTATCTTTTTTAATGATTCAGGCGGCAAGGGGCGCAAGGAGGACAGGCGTTCTTTCAACGTGTCGCACTCATGCAGCATGGCTTTTACTGATTCACTCATCTTGCACCTCCTTTTTTCTGTCCGTCACCTTTATTTCGATGTCTTTGCCACAGTGGGGGCAAGTTATCGAAAGGTTGTCTTTCTTTGGTTGCTCAAAGAGTTCCGACACATCGCAGCCGATAGCGTCCGAAATGCGGTACAAAACTTCAATAGATGGATTCCCGTTAATATGCTGACTTAATCCCGTGGGTGTTATTCCCATTCTTTTTGCCACCTCCTTAACTTCTAATCCTTTCGACTTAATAGCCTTTTTGATATTTAAACCCATAACTTTAATTTTATTGTTTATGCAAAGGTATAGTAAATATAAGAAAACAAAGCTATCACTTTTATTAATACATGTTAAATGCAAGCTAAAACTTTGATTTATGTTTGCATATTCAAAGTTATAGCTATATCTTTGCATCATCAAAACAAAGCAATAACTTAAAACAATAGCAAAGATATGGAAGCAACGAAGTACAACAAAAGCGAGATAATGAAGAAAGCGCACAGAAATTACGTGGTTTTGGGCGACAGCCGCAAGAACCGCGAGAACAACAAGAGAGGCCGCAAGCTTTTTTCCTTTGGCGAGTGCCTTAAGATGGCATGGGACGATGCACGCCGCAAGGAGGCCATAAGAAAAGAACGTGAAGAAATGGAAGAAATCAGGCGCAACAACCCGGCAAAGACGGTAGTTTATGATGCTTGCGTACAGGCTGCGATAAGTGCCGAGTATTCACGCGGTCGGTACATGGGGGACTAAGACGGAATCAAGATAATAACCGGAGGGGTGAAAAGCCCCTCCACAAAAAAGAAACGATATGAGCACGCAAAAGAAGAACCAGTTAAAGGAAATCATGCTACTTGCATGGCAGATCGTCAGAAAGAACGGTTTCACCATGGGCGAGGCATGCAGCAAGGTAAAAGCATCCACTTTACCGCCACCACCAAAAGCCGCAAATCATAAGGCACAAAAAAAGCACGTGGAGAAGCTTTCAGAAAGCGAATTTGATAACATTATAAAATCCGGCGGGGTGGCTTGAATCCACCCTGCCACAAAAACAAAAACATCATGGAAAATGAAGTATTAGTAAAAATGGACGATGAAGCATTAAACCTCATCAAGAATTTGAACGACCAAAACGAGTACAACAAGTGGAACCGTGAAGCAAACGCCATGGAAGCAATAGGAAAAATGATAAACACGGTGCTAATTACGAACGAAAAAGAAAAGGATGCCTTTCACGACTTATTGGAGGTGATAGCCGAATATACGGAACTGTTGGGGATTATTTCAAAAATACAAATCAGATAAAAAATATTGATATGACTTTTGATGATATTAAAGAAGAATTTCGGATTTCTGACAAAAATAACATGGAGGAAATACAAAAAATCGTAAATGAGCAAGAGTATATAAAGGTAAAGCGTTCCCAATTTAGAGGAGAAGGACAACAACATTATTTTTATATAGAATGGGTAAACGCTGTTCTTTCTGTCGAATGCGAAATTGATAGGGATTCAAAATTCGATGATATAAGATTTAATCATGGTAACTATTTCGGTACTATTGAAGAGGCCGAAATATATTTAAAAAAAATCTCTGGAATTTTAGCCGAAAGAACGAAATTCTTTAATTCAAAATATATAGGACTATGAAAACAGTATCAAAAAAGAACGTCAAGGAGACGGGAGAAATGAACGAATGCGAAAAGGAACACGAAAAAGCTTTAATACGCTTGTACAAAACAGGGGAGAAAGCCGAAAAATACAAAACACTCCCTTTGGGTGAAAAAACACGTGCGGCCATATATGTACGGGCAAAGGTTTCGGAAGTCTTGGAGTGTCTTTTTGATTTGAATGATTTACTTTATACTATTACAAACGATGAAACCAGGCAACGTTTTGCAGATGCAGCCAGTGAGTTGGAAAAAATTGCAAATGAGTATATCATAGCATCAATAGATGATAGTTTAACCTTTAGAGATGCGGACGAAATATAGGCACTCTCTTGTTTACGCCAATAAACACGATGCCCCCACCTTCAATACGGGCGGTGGGGTTGGGATACAGACGGCCACAATGACAAGACGATAATAACGCGTTGGAGCTTCGGCCAACGTTCATTGCAATGATGCCCCGGTAGGTAATACGGCCTGCCGGGATAGTGTAAAACCAAATAAAAACAAAAGATATGAAAGAGAAAGGAAAACCTTTTGAGTTTGAAATGACAAAAAAGACCTATTCGTTTGAGAACTGCTCACCCGATACCATCAAGGACTTTATACAAAGAAACGTTAAGATTGGGGATAGGGTTGGAATTCATACAGATTGCATTCACGTTACAGATTTTGTAACTTTTATGGATGATTCTTGTATTTCTGTTGATAATGGTATTTCTGTTGGTTCGGGAGGAATTGCTTATAAATATAAGGGAATAAAATACATAGATTTATATACGTTCCCAAGCGGTATAAAAGATAAAGAAAGCGCATGCCCGGTATACAGGGAATTGGAAGAGAAAGAATGCGAAAGTACGGTATTCACAAACATGGAAACGGAGGAAACAGGAAAAACCAAACGATGGAGGGCGAAAAGAGGAGAAAGTTATTGTTATGTTAGAATTCCTTTAGATGAAATCTTCTTGAATGAAGAAAATTTTGATAAAACTGACAATTATTTGTGGGAATCAGGCAATTATTTCCGCACAATAGATGAAGCCCAAAAATACGCCGACGAGTTCAAAAGAATTTTGAAAGGAAGAACTTTAGACAAGGACTAATTTTATCCATACAGTGCAAGGGGTGTCCGCTGTGAAGCGTGCGCCCCTTTTTATACACTCCTATGGTTTGGAGCGTCCAACGGAAGAAACGGCCTTAGAACGAAAGGAAAGGGCATGCTGTCCCATCCGTCAATGAAGCATGGCAAACGGTGTGTTTTTGATGCCGGAACGGGCGTATCTCCGTTGGGGCATATTCTTGGCCTTTTGTGGCTATTTTGTTACCCGTTACCCCGTTTTTGGCTTGTTTTCGGTTGTATCTCAATTATTTACGAAAAATTAACAGGATTCCGGTCCCGAATTATAGCCAACCATGTAGCGGCCAAACAAGTTGCAAGCGGACGCACAAAAGATAGCATCAAAGTTGAACTTACGGAAAACGGTGGGATATTATGGGGACGATTCCCTTTTGGGACTTTGGAAACGGGACGGCGTGCCGGTAGGACACCCCACAACTTCACCGGCATAATCCGGCAATGGATTATAGACAAAGGTATATCCGTGCCACCAATACAATATATACGGGAACCATCGGAACGATGGAAACCGAAATATACACCCAAAGAAAGGGGACTGATGAGCATGGCCGGTGCAATAGCCCACAAGATAAAGACAGAAGGGACCAAGTTATATCGTGAAGGTGGGAGAAATGATATTTATTCACCGGAAGTAGAAAAAACTGTGAATAGCATTACCGACAGAGTCGGTTTGTTATTTGAGCAGGAAGTTGAACACATAAACTTAAATACAAAAAATGAGGACGGACATAATAAGTGACGGATGGGGAATTTCCTACCCTGATGCCATTTCATTTGCATTCAACCGCAATTTGATTAGGATTCAAGGAGAAACAGACGACGAAGTAACTGTTACGGTTCAAAGGGAAAGCGTTTCTTATCAAGATAAAAGGGAAACGATTGGTGGTTATGTGCAATTTGACATAAGCGAATACATCCGTTTATTCTTCTCGGTCAAAGAAACAGAACTGGTTCCAAGTTTGGACATTGAGGTACATGTCAGTCTCGGCAAAGGAGGTAATTTCAATTTTACCATGACATGTATTTGGGGAGTTATAAATATCGGTGAAACGTTCAATTCTGGACGGAAAGTTATATGGTTCAAAAACTATCCTCAAACAGTCAGCTTTTATTCTTCTGACAACGCGGTACAAGCCCAAAGTGACAATGAACCGCTTAAAGGGATTGATGTAACGCCCGGCATTGTGCATTTGGATTTAGATGGTACTTTTCCAAAAGCACAAAACCATGCTACGATATTGTTAATGGAAGAGTACAAAGCTATTTTTGACTATACCTTTGATTATACCTTCACTTCCATAACTGATAATCTGGTGTTGAACATCGAAATAAGCAATGCCGATTGCGGAATTTTCATCAGGTGGATAGACCGGCATGGCTTTTACCAATATTGGCTCTTTAATCCCGGTGACATTTCATATAAGGTTTCTGACATAGGAGAAGAATCAGAAGTAAATTCTACAGCCTTTCTAGATGTGTATGGAATAACCCGTGTCCAAGGCAAAGAAACCCACAAAACAATCAAGGCATGTGCCCCCTTAGTAGACAAAGAGACATTTGACATGTTACTTGGGCTTTTATCCTCTCCTTTGCCTTCTTTATGGGACGGGAATGAATGGATTCCAATTCATATATCAGAGGGGACTTCCACCCAATCCACTTCTGATTTGCAGGATTTCGAGATTCAGATAGAAATGCCAGAACTTATTTCACAAAAACTATGAGGGACAAACTATATATAAACAACCAACGTGTAGACATGTCGGAAAGTGGTATAAACCTTACTTTCCGTAGTAACTTGCTGTCAGACATAAGCAAGATTGTCAGCAATTACAGCTATACCATCAAGTTGCCCAAGACTGCCAATAACATGCGGATTATCGGCGGTGCGGTGCTTCCAAGCAGTGAGAGCGACTTCCCCTATATTGTCCACTCCGGACGGGTGTTGCGTGACGGGATTATGATTGTTGACAATGCAAACGTGGTACTTTTATCTATTGGTGAGGACATAGAAGTCACGTTATCATGGGGAGCATCATCAAACCTTACGGAACTTGTTTCAGGTAACGCCAAGCTAAAGGATTTACCATTTTCTGATGATACGGATAAAGTCGTGACTTCTGTTTTGCCTGGTTCATCTCCAATGATGCCTTTTATTGATTGGGGGATAGAAATCAATGAAAGTACGTGGAACGCATTCAATCACCCGGTATTAACGTTAAGTACCATTTTTCAACGTATAAAGAATAAATACGGCATTGAAATAGCCTATCCTGATTCCATCGAGAAAATAGCCGGGCTATGTATCCCACTTACTTCACAGAACGTGGCGGAGCAAAACCAAACTGATGAACAAAGAACGTTTTATGTTGAGAAAGAATTAACTAATAACAGTCAAGATATAACCTTTATTCAACTAAGGAATGACGGGAATCAATATTGCTATATAGGTGATTTCGAGGAATTACAAAATATTGGCATTTATGCAAATCATATTGATATTGTTTGCGATATGGATTTACATCTTATTGTATACCAAGAAATAACATCCCCTTATGGCTATGTAGTACCATTGTTATTTATGGGTAACGAATATGCAGGAGAAATATTATCAGAAGAAGTGATAGACCCATATAAGACGCTCTTTAAAATAAAATATGATATTCAAATTTTAGGCGTTAATTTATCAATAGAGCCGAAGATAGAACAATGTCTTAGATTCAATCTTATTAAGGCAAGTACATTGGTATATACATCATCAAGTGATAATTCATTCATAAACGTCAATCCGTATGTTGAAGATTTACGGAATGGGGCTGCTTTTTATTTCTCCGCAAATATTCCTGATTTAAAGCTGACAGACATCCTGAAAGCTATAAAAAACATGTACGGGCTATATGTGACAACGGAGCCGGGAAAGTTCATATACCATGAGTACAAAGAGGTGTATTCAAAGAAAACCGTGGCATACGATTGGAGCCAAAAGCTTATATCGAAAGTTAACGTCCCTAATACAACAGAGTATAGGTTGGATGACATTGCCCAATCAAACTTGTTCAAGTATAAAGAAGACGACACAGTAAAAGGGAATTATGACGGAGTTATAAATGTAAACGATAAAACGTTGGGTGCGGAAAGGGAAGCATATACTTCCATTTTCGCGGGGACGGATGAATATGGAAAACCTTCAGATAATTCATACGCTCGTATCCCTATCTATCGCTACAATGATTCCGGAGAAGTGGAATATGATGACGTGGAGCCACGTATATTATATAGGCAGTATAACCGTACATGGCGTGCTACTTTTGTAGGTCTTGGATGGGAAACATTAATCAGCGAGCATTACGGTAGCTATATGGATTTTATTACAAAAGCAAAGATAATCACGGAAACCATAAAGCTTTCACCTGTGGACTTAAAAAACATGGACTTATATACGCCCGTGTATTTGAAACAATACGGGGCTTATTTCGCAATACTTGAAATCAAGACCGGAGATAATAACTTATGCGATGTGAAACTTCTAAAATTATAAAACTATGGCAAACGACAAAGTAGAAAAGGTTTTAGACATAAAAGTAAATTATGCCGATGCAATAAAGAAAATCGCCGAATATCGTGCAAAATTAGACAAGGTAAAGGAAAGTGAATCCGAACTGAAAAAGCAACTAAATGAAGGACGTATTTCACGAGAGGAATACAACAAGGCTATTTCGGCTACAAAAATAGCATCAGACGAATATAAGTCAACCATAAGGGACATTGAAAAAGTTGTAAAGAACCAAATTAAACTTGACCATGAGCAAGAGGGGTCTTTACGTGGTATGCGTGCGGAATTGTCCAATTTAACACGCGAATACGATGCACTATCACGTGAACAACGTGAAAACGAAAAGATAGGCGGCGCATTGGCCAAAAAAATCAACGACCTTACGGATGAATTAAAAGAGGCAGAAGAAGAAACAGGGCGTTATTATCGAAATGTCGGGAATTATAAAAACAGTATCCTTGAAGCCATCGGACTTAACAACCAATTCGGAGAATCACTGATGAATCTTGGAGAGGGTTCCAAGGGACTAAAAAAAATAAACACGGATATTAAGGCATTGGGAGCCACCATGAAAGGGTTGCTTACCAATCCTGTATTTCTCGCTTTGGCCGGTATCGTTGGTGCCGGGATGGCATTCAAATGGTTCTATGATTACAACAAGGGGCTTGTAGAGGCGACCAAGTTAACGAAACAATTCACCGGACTTGGGGGCAATGAACTGAAGGAATACCGGAACGAGGTTCAGGCCGTGGCCGACATGTACGGTAAAGACTTCAAAGAGACATTGCAGGCGGTTAATTCGGTATCGAAGCAATTCGGCATCACGTCACAAGAGGCCATGAATATTATAAAGGATGGTTTTGTGGCCGGTGCAGATGCGAACGGTGAGTTTCTTGATACATTGAAAGAATACCCTGCATATTTCAAAGAGGCGGGTATCAGCGCGGAGGAATTTGTAGCCATTACAGCAAATGCAAGCAAACAAGGTATTTTTTCCGACAAGGGAGTGGATACCATAAAGGAAGCAAATACCCGTTTACGTGAAATGACAACGGCCACTGCAGAAGCATTGGACGGTATCGGTATATCATCGGAAGAGGTACAAAAATCATTGCAGGAAGGAAGTACAACCACTTTCGAGGTAATGAAAAAAGTGTCTGACCGGTTAAATGAGCTTCCGGCCTCCTCTGCAAAAGTGGGTACGGCAATAGCCGATATTTTCGGTGGCCCCGGTGAGGATGCCGGACTGGAATACATCAAGACCTTGGGCAAGATAGAAACCAACCTCGATGAAGTCAAGAAGCAAGCCGGAGAACTCGGAGAATTGGAAGAGAAGCAATTAAATTCACAGATAGAATTGCAAAACGCACTTTCCGGATTGTTCGACAAGACAGGAGGTGATTTTGAACGCATGAAAACGCAAGCCATTGTGTTTGTCAACGAGGGGCTTGCCAAAATAATCAACGGCATAAGTGATACTATAAATTGGTTCAAAACCATGTATAAGGAATCCGAAGCGTTCAGATTATTGTGCGATTCCATTTCCGGCATATTTACCGGCATGTTTAAAACGGTGGGCAACCTGATAAATTTGCTTATAGTACAATTAAAATCATTGGGGCGTGTATTGAAAGGCGTGTTTACGTTTGACTGGGAAGAGTTTACGGGTGGGTTGGAAGATTTCGCCATCAATACCACAGAGGTTCTGAAAAAACAGTTTACCCAAGCTAAAAAAGAGATTGAGGAAACGAACCGGGAAATGAAAGACAAGATAGATCCTGTCACCATTCCTGTAAAAGTGGAGAATCCGGCCACAAAGGACATTTCTGCCAACGATACAACCACAACGGACACAAACACGCTTACTGATGAAGAAATCAAGAAGCAACAGGAAGCCGCCAAAAAACGTTTGGAACAGTTACGTGAACAGAAACGCGTGGAGATTGAAGAAACCCGAAAGGCTGAGGACGAATTACTGAAACTTGTCACGGACAACCAAAAAAAGTTAAGGGAACAAACCCGGTTGAACTATACCCGTGAAATCGAAGATCTGAAAAATAGGTTGGATGAAGAAAAGAACCTCACACCGGCAGCGCGTGAGGCCATCAACCAACAAATAATGGCAAAACAAAAACAGTTTTCCAATGAAATGGCCGCTTTGGACAATGAGGCGTTGCAGAAGCAAATCGAAGACCGGCAAAAGCTTATCACCCTCCAATTACAGGCTGTCAAAAAAGGCAGTGAACAGGAATACGCCCTGAAGCTTGAAGAGTTGGCAAAAGAAAGGGATTTGCAGCTTTCCAACATGCAGGCCACGCAAGAAGAAAAGGATGCCATTTGGGCGGCATGGGCGGCAAAGGACGAAGAATTGAGGATGCAGCATGAGAATGACATCACGAACAAGCAAATGGAAGCCATGCGCCTGCGGCATGAAACGGAGTTGGCACAACTCGGAGAAAATGAAATTGCGATACTGGAAGCCAAAGTTGCACATAAACAAGAAGAACTTGAATCCTTGCACCAGTTGGAGGGTGAAAGCATAGAAGAATTTAACCTTAGAAAAATCGAGCTTCAAAATGAATATGTGGACGCACAAAAGGAGTTGGCCGACAAGGAAGTGGAAATAAACCAAGCAAAAGCACAAGCCATTGCGGCCACGTATGGCTCAATCGGAGATGCCATTGCAAGCTTGGCCGGGGAAAACAAAAAGGCCGTGGCGGCGGCAAAGGTTCTCGCCCTTGCGGAGGTGGCAATAGAACAAGGTGTCGCCATAGCAAAAGCCACGAGCCTTGCATTTAAAAAAGAAAGATCCGTTTGGTCTGCAATAGCCGCAGTAGCGGCTGCAACTGCAACCATCATCAGCAGCATGGCATCTGCCATAAAGGCTATCAAGTCGTCCAAGATTGGTGGAGATGGTGGAAATGGCAATGAAAACCGTCGTGGCTATGCAAAAGGCGGATTAGTCACTGGTACCGGAAGTGAAACAAGTGACAGCATACCGGCAAGGCTGTCCAATGGTGAGAGTGTAATGACTGCACAATCAACACGTATGTTCGCCCCCATCCTTTCGGCTTTCAACACCATGGGTGGAGGCGTGCCAATTCAGGCTACCCAAAGCGCGGAGCAAGCCATAGGGGAAGACATGTTGGCACGTGCCGTGGCCAAAGGAGTACAATCAATGCCGAATCCGGTTGTCAGCGTGGAAGAGATAAACACGGTAGGCAACAGGGTAAAGGTTATTGAGAATATTGGAACTATATAAAAAGCATATCATGACATCATACGAATTATTATCCGCTAACCGGAATTTGATTGAAATAATTGCAAAAAACAAAATTGACTTGTCAAATATCCGATACCTTGAACTGTTTCAGGAATACGCTCGGCTTTCTAAAGAGGGGCGCAAACAAGAGTATATCGCATCCTATTTGTCAGAAGTGTACAGTATTTCATCACGTTCTGTTTTTAGGATAGTCAAAAGGATGAAAAAGCACGTTGAAATATGAAAATATTCTGTTTCTTTTCATTTTTCTCCATAAACCCTTGCGTAATATACAAAAGTTTATTATCTTTGTATTGTCAAAATGATAAGCGATGGAAACAAGAAAATTAACTGATTTAGAAGCCGAGTTCATCGATGCGGTGAGGAATTACAAAAAGGCTTACCCCAATGGAAGCGATGAATTGGAATGGTACATTGAAGGCTTGTACGAGAAACTTCTTGAAAGAGACTAATCAACTTCCCCCTTCCTTCCCTATAAGCGGGATGGGGGATTTTACAGAAGAAATAACCACTAAAACAAAAAGAAATGGAGACAGTAATGATTAAACGTGAAACAATGAAGCAAACGCTTTCGGACATCCTTTTGGATATTTCTTGGGCACGGCTGTCCGTGAGATATTTCGGTAAAAGCCGTTCGTGGCTGCACCAAAAATTAGATGGAATAAACAGCAATGGCGGTGAGGGCGGCTTCTCGGAATCCGAGAAAGCGGAGTTACGCCTTGCATTAAAAGACTTGTCAGCGCGAATAAATGCGGCGGCAGACCGTATAGAGTAATCCCTCGTTTATCGTTTTGACATAACCTAAAGTTTGGGATTTACTTCACGTGGACTTTGCTTGATTAATACAAAAATTAAGTTCACGATTGGACGGATGGATATTTTCCATCCGTTTTTTGTTTTAAATTTGGCATTACTGACAGTACGGTGTCAGTAGAAATTACACTATAAATAATTATATTATAATTATATTTGTTAGATTTGCCATAAATTAAATGTTATGGCAAAGTTATTCATAAACAAAGATATTGCAGCCGATGCGGACAAAATGAGGTACTGGCTTTCAGGTGATGATTGTGTTTCATTCAGCGATATTCAGGGCTTTCTATCTTGGATGGACCCGTCTGACAACAGCATCGAAGTAGAGCTTCATTCTTGCGGTGGGGATTGCATTGAAGGATATGCCATTTATGACGCGCTCCGTGCAAGTGGAAAAGAAATCAGTTGCACGGTGGTAGGACTTTGCGCTTCAATGGCTACCGTCATATTATTGGCCGCACCTATTGAAAGGAGAAAAATGTATCAGCACGCACAATTACTGATACATGAGCCATATTGCCCAAAGGGGGCATTCAATGAAGACCTCACTATTGGAAGTTTACAAGAGAAAATGAACTTTCTCAACCAGGAACGGAACAAGATGCTTTCACTGTATGTAGAGCGGACAGGAAAGGCACAAGAAGAAATAGAAGCACAAATGATTGCCGGTTCATGGTTCGGGAGCGACAAGGCAGTAGAATTGGGATTTATATCTTCCGTAATGCCTGCAATGAGCGCAAAGGTTGAGAAGCCAGTTATAAATAATCAAACAATCAAAACAGAAATGAAAGAGAAGGAAGAAAAGAAGCCCACTGTGGCAGAAGCTTTCCGGATGCTTGGGGTGGCTTTGGGAATATCCAAGCCGGAAGCCTCCGGAATGGTAATTACAACGTCAACAGGTGAAGAGTTGACAGTAGAACGTGAAGAGGGTGAAATACAGGTAGGCGATACCGCATCCCCTGACGGTGAATTTGTCCTTGAGGACGGTCGTACAGTTGTCGTTACTGATGGGGTAATCACGGAAATAAAGGAACCGGGAAGCGGTGGTGAAGACGTTGAAGCCCTACAAAGCCGGATTGAAGAATTGGAACGTCAGGTAAGCGACTTAACCGCCAACGCAAAATCAGAAGACGAAATCCGTATTTTGTCCATGGTGGAAAAGGCCGGTGGAGAATCTTGGCTAAGAAAAGCGGCTGCAAGCCATTATACACCTCCCTTGCGCAGTACGCAAGTCGGAAACAAGAAGCCTGAAAGTAATATGTCCACATCAAGTAGCAAAATTGACCGGATGCTTGCGGAAAAAAGAGAGAAATTCAAACAAAGATACAACAAATAAAAAATAAAGAGTATGGCAAAAGAAAGAATAGAATGGGATGACCTTCAAAGTTTAACTCCTGATAATGGAGCCATCAAGTCTTTAAAAGACCTGTTGGTTATGACAAATTTTGTCGATGAAGATTTGGAACGTTTCTTCACCTTACGCCAAAATGTACACAACGGCGACAAATTGGGATGGGTTGGAACAATGGAAGATGTGGGTTGGAACGGTTCCGGATGTAACCCGACGTATAAGAACGCAGCGATTGAATTTGCTGAAAAGGAATGGAGTATCGGTGATTGGCAGATACCCCTCAAATGGTGTTACACAAGCCTCATCAATACCATTGCAGAGTATTGTTTAAAGACCGGCACGGAAATCGGTGATTTGACCTCCACAGAATACATGGACGACATTGTTCTTCCGGCTCTCGATTTGGCCATGAAGCACATGATGTGGCGTTTCATTTGGTTTGGTGACAAAGATGCAAAAAATGTCAGCAGCTCCGGACAAATTACGGATGGCATAAATGTTGATTTGTTTAAAACAACAAATGGATTTTGGAAGCAGTTGTTTGCCATCGGTACTGCAAACGAGGCGCAAAAGACAACCATTGCGGCCAATTCAGAAACAACCATGGCATTGCAATTAAGCAAGATAAAAGAATCAGGAGTAGCAATCGGAATTTTCGATGAGTTGCTTGAAAACGCCGATAGTAGAATTTCTTTGTTGGACGATGCCGGTATCTTCTGCACAAAAACTCTCGGGGACGCACTGACACGGGATTTGAAGCGTGAATATAAACTCATATTGGATTGGGAACAAGTCTTCAAAGGCTTGGATGTCGCTGAATACAATGGCGTGCCCATTTACCGGGTATCCATTTGGGATAGATTCATTCGCACGTACCAGAATGACGGTACAAAATTGAACCTTCCCCATCGTGCGATGTACGGATCACCCAAACAGCTTTTTGTCGGTACGCCTGCAAATGAGTTGATTTCCGACCTTGACATCTGGTTTGACCGGAAAGACCGTATGAATTACATCTATTCAACCGGAAAGTTGGGATGTTTAATCGGAGAAGACAACCTTTTCCAAATGGCATATTAAAAAGGAGGTGAATCATGGCTATTTGTGATATTCTTTTAAAGGGAGACATTTCGATTAATTGCGACGACCCTATTGTTCCCGGTGTGGAGAGTGAAGGCATCATCATAAACCGTTCGGATATTGATTTTGCAGCCACCACGTTTAATGCCACCCGTAAGAATGTGATTGAAACCCTTGTTTTGAAGTCCAAGAAAAAGGCTTTCAAATGTGCACAATTAGGGAATACTCCATTTACGGGCACCAATGTGGCATTGGCCGTAGGCACTTACCGCAATACATTCACCAATACGGTGAACCTTGTGGTTTTCAACAATGACCCGGACACTTGCGAGCAAATCATTAATGGTTTGGCCAATGGCTCTTTTGTGGTCATTCTGGAGAACAAGTATAAGGGAACGAGCAAGGAAACGAATCCGGGCGATGCAGCTTTCCAAGTGTTCGGTTGGTACCAGGGACTTCGGGCAAGCGAAATAACCAACGACAAGTATTCGGAAGATACTGATGGCGGATGGTTGGTTTCCCTCCAAGAAACAAAGGCTCCAAAGTCGGGATTGTTCTTGTTCAAGACAAGTTACGAGGCTACCAAGGCTGCTATTGACACGTTAACCACGGAAGCTGAGTAATATGAATGCGACGGAAGCCCTGAACAGACTGAATGAGCTAAAGGACAAAAAAACTTTGGCTCATTCAGATAAAACAGAAATCGAAGAATTGTATTACGCCGTATATGGTAGAAATTTCGTGAGAAGCTCATGTAATGACTGTTATTACGATGCCGTGATACAAATGTATTTATATCTAAGAAGCAAAGGTAAGATGAAAGAAAGATGTTTGTATAGCCTAAAAAACGGGGCACTCATTCAAATGGAGTTTGGAAGTGGTGAAATGTACACCAATGCCAATTTGACCGATGAAATTGCGGAAAAATACTTGGCTGCAAATCCGGAGGGTCGTGTGTTCTTTTCCGTATTACCTGACGATTGGATTGAACGTGTTGAAAATCGGAAAAACGGGAATGCAGAGAAAGTCATTGAAGAAATGACCCAAATGTTGGAAAATGGTGAAACCGTTGAAGATGTGAAAGCAAAATACAAAGGCTACATGATTGACGGGAAAAGAATGAGGGTGAAAATTCTGAATGCCTACATAAAGGAAGCACAAAACAGGTTGGAGGAATAAAAACAAACGGGACATGAAGGTAAAAGAACTCAGTAAGAAAAGTTCTCCAAGGATTGACAATAAGTTTATCCAGGCTCTGAATATCCAAACATACGGAGAAGACAATTTGTATCCACAAGTTTTCCGCGATATAGTGCATGCAAGCCCATCAGGGAACGAATGTATTGACCGGCTCGCTGATTTTATTGAAGGAAATGGATTCAAGGATGAATTATTTTCCGAATATGTAATCAACAGGCGTGGCGATACGGTGGATGAGGTGCATTGTAGGATGTGTCAGGATATGGCAATGTTCAACGGAATCTCCTTGCATGTCAATTACAACGTTTTTGGGGAAATTGTAGAGTTGAACCATGTCCCGTTTGAAAATTGCCGATTGACGGAACCTGACGAAAACGGTGTCATATCAAAAATTGCCATACATCCTGATTGGACCGGGAAAAAAACAAGAAATGGCAAGACTATCCAAGTGAAAAAAGACAATATAGACTACATTGATGTCTTCAATCCTATTAAAGAGGTAGTTTTGGCACAAATTGAACATGCCGGAGGTATTGAAAACTATAAAGGACAAGTCCTTTGGATAACTTTGTTCGGGAACTATGAATATCCGGTAGGAAAGGGAGACAAGGTGGCAACGGAAATGAGCACTGATGAGGGGCTTTCCAATGTAAAATACAGAAATGTCCGCTGCAATTTTATGCCTTCCACAATCATGCTGTCAAAAAAGGCCAATTCTGTAACTCAAACAGGGCTTGATGGAAGTGAATCCATAGATTATGATAATGACGAAGTTATGAACTCTCTCACCAAAATTCAAGGGGACAAGAATTTGGGCAAAATAGTCGAAATAACAGTGGAGGCAGACGAAGAAAAGCCCGAATTTGTCAACATGGATTCCAAAAATTACGACAAGGAGTTTGAAGTCACAGATTCAAGCGTGACAGAACGTATATATTCCGCTTTCGGACAGGAGCCATGGTATTGCATCCGGAAAGGAAAAATCGGGTTTAGTGGAGATATTTTGTCGGACGCTTTTGAGTATTACAATTCTATCGTGTCACGACAACAACGTTTTATAGAAAGGGTGATTACACGTATTTTCAAATATTGGTTTGAACCGGTAAACCTTTCAAACGATTATAGTATAACCCCATTAAGATATGTGCAAAATGGTTCATCTGATAAAAACGAATGAAGTTGCTGATTTGTCCCGACCCATATCCGGACATATAGATGATAAGAAGATTAATACCTATATCCGCGAAAGTGAGGATATAGACCTGAAATCAAGTCTCGGTGACGTGCTTTTGATGGATATAAGGTCTAATCCTGAAAAGTACGATGATTTATTAAATGGAGGTGAGTATGAGGATAAATGCGGATACAAACATACATTTTCCGGTCTTAAAAGGGCACTTGCTTACTATTCTTATGCCAGAATAGTAAAAAACAATGATATAAATGTTACCCGTTTTGGGGTTACATTCAAAGAAGATGATTACAGTGACAAGGTAAGCGTAAAGGAACGTATTTTAGCTTATAATGACGCCTTTTCCATTGCGGATAAATACCTTCATGAATGCGTGTTATTTCTTTCTGAAAACAAAGATAAATATCCATTGTACCGAGGTATCGGTAAAGTAAAAGCAAACCGGATTAAATTTAGAACCATAGGAGACTGAAATATGGATATAGAAGAGATAAGACAAGAAATAGAACAAATCCGGGATGCAAGTAAGCCCGGTGAAAATACGGCATCCCGGGTCGGTGGTGCAATGCTTGATTTACTGAGTTTCACTGACACCGAGTTTAAGTCTTACCTTTTGAATCGCCTGCAAGGCACGGCAGAGGACAGCGACGCGCTTCACGACCCGCACAAGTGGTTGGGGAGCGTGGAGGATGACGGCGGTCTGAACGCGCTGTTGGACGGGCTTCACGGTTCCGGCGAGGCGGGGAAGCCGAAGGCGGGTTTCTTCCGTGGTGACTACGATGGCAGCCCTTTCACGGTGGAGAACGTCCCGGTAAATTATGTGGAGGATATGTGGCTGCAGTCGGTGCGGGGGCGGTTGTCGCCGGTGTATGCAGGTGGTGCCGACACGTACAAGGGGCTGACGCGCAGCTCGGATGTGTACAGCGTCTTGTGGAGGGTACGCGAGAATGGGACGTGGGGAGCGTGGAATTCCTTGACGGATGCCCCTCGTGTGCCGGAAACAGACTTGTCGATGGGTGTCAAGGATGGTGACCCGCGTTCCTGCCTTGAGATTATGCGCACGCGCAAGGGAGGATGCTATTCTGTGACGAACGATGCCGGGCAGGTGACAGGCATAATGATGGTGTTCTGCGACAGTTGGGGACAGCACGGCATAGAACAGGTGTTGCTGACGGACGTGTCGGACTTGGAGGGGGGCATTGTGCACAGTCTCAGTGGGCGCACGCACGTTGACGGCAAACCGATGCTTTACCACCGGTTTTATGACATGAACCGGGAGGCTGATGGGCGTTGGGGCGCGTGGAAGACGTTCAGCATGGGCGGCGGTACGACAGAGCATCCCTATGCGGCTTTCGACTTCGGTACCCTTCAGGAAAAAATCGGCAGCGGTCGGACGCAGGATGACTTGGACGCTTTCGGGCTGACGGAAATCGTGTGGGACAGCATAAGGACCGGGGAAACGATGGTCATCCGCGATGACCAGAACGAGCGTACGTACATCGTAACGGGAAGCTCGGACAACTATATTTCATTTTCCTACGGTATGAATGAGGCTTACGAGGGCTGGGAAATCAAAAGTTCGGGCGATACTTACACCATATCCCGTCACCAGACGCAAGGCGGTGGCGGCGGGGAAAGCATAACAATAGAATAAATTTTTACAAACAATTTAAAAAACAGGAAAATTCATGGCAGCAAACGGTCAAAAACTGAGGGTGGCGGTGACGAAGACTTCCGCACAGGGTAAAGCGGCACAAAGTGCTACGCCTAATTTAATGTCTTTCAGTAGCGATGAGAATAGTATTTGGTTTAACGGGAAGAAGTACGGAGTGTATATATTAAAAGGGTTTGAAAACCTCAGTACTGATAGTAATACAGGTGTTATTCAATCCTTTTTGGGAGACTTTACCTATGATAGATGGGTAGATGCTGTAAATACGGGAAATATTGTATTTGTTGAAACAAATAATATATTAATACCTGCTAGTGTATATGCTAATAACTCTGAGGACCTAAATATAATGTTTGTTACACTTACATATACCTATTTTGTTAGTATACATTATTCAACTGGTAGTGGGTATTCTATTAACCTAATACAACAGGACTCTTTAGTGAGAGTTGCAGATGTTAATAATACACTCACTAATAGCAGCACAGACAAGCCGCTATCCGCCGCAATGGGAAAGAAGCTGCAGGACGAGAAGTTGGGCAAGACGGATGCGTCGAACACTTATGCCACGAAGTCGGAGCTGTCCTCGCACACGGATAACAAGAACAACCCGCACGGTGTGACGAAGGCGCAGGTGGGGCTGTCGAACGTGACGAACGACGCGCAGGTGAAGCGGAGCGAGATGGGGAAGGCAGGCGGCGTTGCCACGCTGGACTCGGGGGGCAAGGTTCCTTCTGCGCAGTTGCCTTCTTACGTGGACGACGTGTTGGAGGTGCGCGATTTCGTTGGGGGGAAGGACAACATCCCGACTTCGGGGCTTACCGTGGGTTGGCTGTATTACGTGACGGGCGAGAAGAAAATCTACCGTGCGACTTCGGCCACGGCTGTTGACGGTGGCAGCACCCCTGAGACGGGCAAGATTTACGTGACGGCGGATGACAACAAGACGTACCGTTGGAGCGGCAGCGACTTGGTGGAAATCTCGAAGAGCATCGGCCTTGGCGAGACTGCCGGGACGGCCTATGACGGGAAGAAAGGTGCGGACCTGAAGAAGGCTTACGACGCACACGCGGGCAACAAGAGCAACCCGCACGGTGTGACGAAGGAGCAGGTGGGGCTGTCGAACGTGACGAACGACGCGCAGGTGAAGCGGAGCGAGGTGGTGGACGATTACGACGCGGCCAAGATAGGCAGCGCGAACGAGGTGCCAAGCACGAACGCCTTCAAGAAGGCCGCCGAATATGCGGAGATGTTCCCGGTGTCGTTCGATGCCATCGAGACGGGCACGAAGACGATAACACAAGCTTCTGCCACTACACCCGGCGGGCGGGTCGTCTGGTTGGATGACATGAAGAAATTCGCCTACAAGTTGAACGGGTCGTATTACAACAACTGGTCGATCCCGGACAGCCCGAACCCGGCCTTGACAAATGCGGACTTGGTGAAGGTGTTGGGCACGAACGGCCCCATCCCGGGCAAGTGCTACATCACCAACGGCACGCTTTTCTTCTCGACGGGCAGCGACCTTGCCTACGTGGCGAACTTCACGGAACTGTCCAACTCGCTCTCCGACTCTTCCACGTCGAAGGCTTTGACTGCGGCGAAAGGCAAGCAGTTGCAAGATGAGAAGTTATCTAAGACGGATGCAAACAATACTTATGCAAAGAAAGCTGATGGAATTTCACATTATAGCATAGGAGAACTTACAGCGTTAAGTTCTAATCCTACACAAGAACAACTTAAAACAGCTTTAGGGACACCGTCTGCTTTTAGAAATGCCATTGATGCAGGAGAACTAATATTAGTAACTGGCAATGCTAATGTGCAATCTCAAAAATCGGCAACATGTATAATTGATTCAGGTAATGTAATAGTAAAATATCTTCATCCCGGTAATAACGATTGGACTGTAATCGCAAAATGTGTCCCTGCAAGTAGTGGTGATAACTGGGATAATGCTCAATTTAGTATAAGAACTGTTAAACCTTCGGATTCAGCGGGTATTACAATAGAATAAAGCTATGGCAGCGAATGGACAAAAACTAAGAGTAGCGGTAACAAAGACTTCCGCGCAAGGTAAGAGTGTACAAAGTGCTACACCTAATTTAATGTCTTTCAGTACTGATGAAAACAGTATTTGGTTTAATGGGAAGAAGTACGGAGCAACACTTTTCAAAAATGTATTTGGTCTTTCTACTAGTTCGAGTAATAGCCAAATTACAGCTGCACTTGGCGGGTATGCTTTCAGTACTATTTCCTCGATGGTCAACGAGGGAATCCTGTTTTTAAACATCAATAACAAGGCATTGCAACATGTGATGATTAGAGTAGAAAATACAGGTTCCTCGGAGGGGGATTATTTACATATCCAAGGATTTTCTGACGCATCTGACACAGCCTATATAAAAATACGTCATTACAATGGTGTTTTTAATGTACCAAGAGCTGCTCAGAGAAATAATATTGTATTCAGAACTGATATAATGGATGAGTTCGCTCCATTGAGTGACTATCCACTTTCAGCCAATATGGGTATGAAGCTAAATGATGAGAAGTTGGATAAGAAAGATGTAGTGAATAATCTGACTTCAACTGATACTACTAAGGCTTTGTCTGCTGCTCAAGGTAAGAAGCTAAATGACCAAATAAGCAATATCAAAATAAAAATATTTGAAAGCCTTTCTAGTAAAACAGAGGGAGAAGATGTAACGGATATAGTTGGGAAACTAACAGATGATTGGAATTTACATCCAGAGGAGTATATCTTTTATATAAGGGATGACTCTGAATTGTGCATAGCTCCTTGTACCGTTTATTATGAAGCTGAAATGAGGTATTTATCTTACCAAGTTAATGGAACAATATATGAATATGACTGTGAATATACTAATGATATATGCAACCTTGTAGGAATATATACGTTTCATGCAACACCTGACTAAAAATAGTTGTGAAAGTTTATAAATGACAAATGATTGGTTTATGAGAACAGATTGGGAACATTTGCGCATGGTGTCGGCATCGGCCATCAGTCCGGTACTGGCGTATTACACCCCGACGAAAGGATTCTTGTTGGCTTTGGTGTTGGCCTTTGCATTCAACATCTATGCCGGCATGAAGGCGGACGGGGTCAGCTTTGCTTGTTGCGAGAACTTTTCTTTCGGAAAGTTCAAGAACGCCTTGGCCGAACTGGTTCTTTACGTGGTGATAATCTGCTTCCTCTTCACGGTGATGTCACAGTGCGGTGACGGTGAGGCTGCCATTATCGTCATCAAATCGCTGACGTATGTGTTCATGTACGTTTACGTCCAGAATGCGGTGAAGAACCTGATAAAGGTTCATCCGACGAATATCGCCCTGCGTATCGTCTACCATGCGGTAAGGTTGGAATTTACCCGTATGCTTCCATCTTATTGGAAACCCATCATGGAGCGTGTGGAACAGGAGCGGCAGGAAGCAAAGGATAAGGAAAAGAAATAAAAAGGGAGGCACGCCGCCTCCCCCTGTTAAACTTAAATATAATACCATGAAAAACATATTAGTTCTTCGGGCGTCCCTCACGGGAGGCGATGGCAAAGTTAAACAAAAAAATGTAGATATGAAAGCGAGCAACACATTGATTGAGGCGATAAAGAGGTTCGAGGGTTTCCGTGGCACGGCTTACAAGTGCCCGGCGGGCGTGTGGACGATAGGCTACGGACATACGGTTGGCGTGAAGCGTGGCGACAAGATGACGGAGGGCGAGGCGGAACGGCAGCTCAGGCGTGACTTGGCGGAGTATGAGGCATTCGTGGACAAATTAGGCGTGACGGAGCGTCAGAACAAGTTCGACGCATTGGTGGACTTCGCGTACAACCTTGGGTGCGACGCGTTGGCCGGTTCCACACTTTTGAAGAAGATACGGGCTTGCGCCCCGGATGCGGAGGTGCGTGCGGAGTTCATGAGGTGGGTGTATGCCACGGTGGCCAGGAAGAAGCGGAAGCTTGACGGACTGGTGAAGCGGAGGAAATGGGAGGCTGACAGGTTCTTTAATATCGCGTGAACATGAGAATGAGTGATGAATACTGGCCGATGCTTGACGACGGGGGAGGGGGCGACGGGAAGGGCTTGCCGCCTTGGTTGGTCTTCCTCGTGTTGGCTTTTGGTATCTGGATGTTGGCACGGGCGTTGGTTTTATAAATTAACAACGGTATGGATATGAATAGATTTTTTAGGGTGTTTTGGCCTTGGCTGATGGTGCCGGTGTTCTGGCTCGTGGTGGGGCTGTCGTTGTTTGCTACGTGCGGTTGCGCACGGGTGCAGTACGTGCCGGTGGAGACGGTGAGGGTGGACAGCGTGCATGGTGCGCGGTGGTCTGTGGACAGTGTTTACCTGAAGGATTCGATTCACGTGGAATTGAGGACGGAGAGGGACACGGTGTATAGGACGGAATACAAGTACCGGACGCACTGGAGGGAGCGCGTGGTGAGGGACACGTTGGAAACGGTGAGGACGGACAGCGTGGGCGTTCCTTATCCTGTGGAGCGGAAGCTTTCCTGGTGGGAGGAAACGAAGCTGCACTATGGGGGATTTGCGCTCGTGGCCGTGGTCGTTTGTATCCTTATAGGATTCGGGAGGTTTGTGTACAGGCTGAAAAAGTAATGTTTACTCCTTCGGGGACGGGAGTATAAAAAGTCCCCGGCACTCTCTTGTTTACGCCAATAAACAATTAGACAAGCAAAAAGACACTTATCACCCAGTGCCGGGGAAATATCCTCGGTGGGTGACAAGTGTCTTTTTATTGTTTATTGGCAATGCAAAATTAGTAATAAAATCTGTTATGACAAGATTTTCCGGAAAAAACAGGAGAGAAAGTACCGTACTTAGGGATGATAAGGTGCATGAGATTTACGCGGAAATACGTGCGGAACTCGGAGAGTTGACCGATGTAATTTCAAGGCAATACATTTATGAACGAATCAAAATGAAGACAGGACTTTGTACAAAAACAATAGCGTTTATTTTGAATCATACAATTAAACGTAATTTAACAAATGGGGGGTAACTTCTACTTTTCAGGTAATTGTTTCTTTTTTACCGGAATTTAAAAATTCTGCAGTTTTTTATCCTAATGTATTTTTGTGATACGGTTAATATTGGCCGGATTAAATAGATTTAATTATGGATACAGAGAAGAAAGAAATCGTGGAAAAGAAAGTCTACGAGGACGGTAAGAAAGAGTATGCTTCCAAGAGCATGGCCGGAACGGCTTTGGGCTTGTGGGGTGCATCCCGTAGAAGCGGATTGGGAATCGGTGGAGGAATGCCTGAAAACGTGAATATCAACACCGTCAGTGATGCCATTGCAGGACGTTCCGGTGCGGCTCCTACAGCCTTTCAGGCATGGGAAAAGGAGTGTGAGGATGCCATTGCGTTAACCAACACCATTTGGGGGCTGAAAGTGAACACCATGGAACAGATGTATGCCCACCGGGATACGGACGTGGCTGAAAAGTTTGGCCTGTGGAAGTCTCAAGTGGAAGGAGACTTTGGAAACTATAAGGCTTCCCGTGACCTGTATGACCACATGAGCGAAAAACTGAATACGGCCGCATTCGGACTGTACAAGGGACAGAGAGACTTGTATGACACGCTCAACGAGCGTTACTCGGAGAAGTTCTGTGAATTGGATAAGAAAGTGTATGGCATGGAAATCGCCAACCTTTATCAAAACAAGATTATCCAAATGGGATTGGAAGGTGTTTTGAAAGAAAGCATGTGTTATACAGACCGTAAGACTTGTCGTGCCATTTATGGTGTGGTAGGTTTGCCGAGCACACCGACAACAACGGTATTGGAGGGTGCAAACCCTTTCGGATGCGATTGCGCACGCAGGCAGGGCACAGCACCGACGGCGTAAAACCGGCACGCAGGAAGAAGCGTTAGTGGTAAAGCCCCTTTGGGGGCGATACCACTTTCCATTAAAAACCACTAACAAAGATATTATCATGGGAATGTTTGAAAATGACCCGTTATTAGGGAACCGGCCGAGTTTGGAACAACTTGAACGGCAGAATGAAATGTATGCACAGAAATTGCAAGAGTTAAGGAATATGCCTGTTCAACCCGTTCCCGGGCATCAAAGGACATCCACGCCGTTATGGGATGAGATAGACAAGATTGTATCTTCTCTTAACGAGCAGGAAAAATCTGTATTGATGAACAACAAAGAATATTATGAAAACAGTGTGGCCATTCAGGAAATGGTAAACGCTGAAATCCTTATGCTTGTCAAGGGACGGATAGAATCGTCACCGGAAGGGAAAGCCATCTTGGAACAACAACTTTCGTTCGTGAAGAGGATGTCAAGGGCTGCCAAGGAAGAAACAGCCAAAAGGGACGCGCTGTTCCGGGAGTATATGACGGAACACAGTGACATGACCTGGCAGGAGTTCATCGATATGAAAAACGGGAAACCTAAAAAGAAATAATCATGGAAACATCGGATGTTATAAAATTGAAAGAGGGAATAAAAGAAGCCATAAAAAATTGGACTGGGAGTAAGATTGATGCCCTGTTTCCAAAGAAACCACAAACAAGGGTCATACTAAAGCGTGGACTTTACAATTACCTTGCGAAAGAAGATTTAAAAATAAACAGCATGGTGGAGCGTATCATGCTTTTCGTGGGGGATGAAAATGGAGTGATTGACACAGATGCCGCCATCGACATGCTTATTGACTTATTCAAGGAAATGGATGTGCAGGAATATAAAATTGGGATTATTCCCATTACCGTAGGTAAGGGTGAATTTGTGCTGAATCTTCCTCATAATCCGCTGTTAGACATGCTTGTCGGTGAATTGGGAAAGGTGACAATAAAAGCGGAAGACATACTCGAAATGAAAAAAATGTTTGTGGATACATAATATCTTAATATGCAAGAAGATTATATAAATGAGCTGATTGACAGTACCGACAATATCCCGTATATGGATTATTGCCGGTTGCTGTCGGTTTTATATTGGAATCTCATATAGATTTTTTCCCGTGAATAGGAATACAAAATCTACGCTATTTTATATACAACTTTTTCTTGTTTTTATATAATACATTTTCAGGCCGGACCAAATAGGCTATAAGTTACGCTAAAAATACATGTCAATATATTCATTTTCAATATATTAATATTGGGCCATCTTTTCTATTTGTCGTATAATACATAATCTATTAGCTTTCTGTTGGCTTCATCAACTTTCTTTTGGTCAAAGTTAATGTAGATGGACGTTATACGACTTCCTATCTCATGGCCAAGTGCAGATGAAATGGTTTCCTTTGGTATATCCAAAGAATACGCCAAAGTAGCCCAAGTATGCCGGGCGTAGTATGTTGTCAGGTTAGGAAATATGGGGGTTATTACTTTTTTCCCACCAAGCCCGCAACGTTTTACTTCCCCTATATGCTTTAAATTATCATTAAGCCTTTTTGCATAGTCCTTGTAATTGTCATACCTGTCAAGCACATTTATAAGGTAATTTTTGCCACGGTATTTATTTATAATTTCCATAGCCTCGGGTTCCACCTTTATATCATACATCCGGCCTGTTTTTGCCCGTATATACGTCAATCGGCCATTTTGGAGGTTGTCAGGCTTCAACCTGAACAAGTCCACGGTATTGATTCCTATCAAAAAGAATATAAGTTTGAACATATCTAGATATTGCTCCTGAAAAGGCTCGACGGGGTAACCAAAAAGGGTTCTGAGTTGTTCCACGGTCAAAGAGCGTTTGGCAGTTGGAACACCCCTGATTTTGAATTTACGGAAAGGGTATGCAGTTGTAAGTTCATTATCTATCCCATAATTAAAAACAGCCCTAATGTTACGCAAATGAATATTACGGGCGTTTTTGGATGGTGAGGTCTGTGCAAGGAAGTTTTCAAATGAAGTAAGCCATTCTTTTGTGACATCCTCAAAGTTCAACGAGTCCGCATCCGGACAGAACTTATGAATACGTGAGATAGTATATTCATATACTTCTTTTGTACGTGGATTGCTTTTTTCGGATATGAATTTAAGGAAGCTATCGACAAACGTTCCTTTCTGTTCATCTTCTTCATCCGGCGAAAGCATCTTTTCGATATGTTTCTTTATGTCTGACGCAGACATCGAATCTATTTTTCCGCTTCTCATGAGGTCTAAAATGACTTCTTGTGCATCAAGTCTCCTTTGTGATATATATGCGTTGTAGGATGCCCTTCTTGGGTGTGAAATCACCTTTTCAGTACGCACGTCCCACTGCGATGGAAGTAGAGATATACCCAATCCAATAAAAGAAGATGTGTTCTTGTTTCTTATCGCCAATTTCAATGGTGATTCTTCACCTCTTTTGGAGTTTCTTGTATCCAAGTATAGTTTTATCTTTGCCATAAGCACGGTTTTTGCACGGTTTTTAGAGCCTGTTTAAATTTTATTCAATAACATCCTAATGGATGCCAGTTTTACCATT